>MJGMD1__coassemble_1800_pt1 | contig 207620 bp, 172 predicted proteins | sample MJGMD1__metabat2_low_PE_026 | metagenome-assembled genome bin MJGMD1 | reverse complement strand
CCGGGCACCGGGCACCGGGCACCGGGCACCGGGCACCGGGCACCGGGCACCGGGCACCGGGCCAGGAAATCAGCAGATCGGGCTAGCCACGCACCGAGTTCGGATTGCGCCCATGGCAGTTCTTGAATTTCTTTCCCGAACCACAGGGGCAGGGATCGTTACGTCCGATGCCAGCGAAGATGTCCTCCTGGGAGGCCTTCTCATCAGCCCGGAGCTCCTCGACGTCTCCAGTCTCGGTGGGTGCCGAATAGGTCATCCGTCGGTCCTCGTCACGCTCCAAGCCCTTGATGGCGGCACGCTTGACGGCCGGCGCCGGCGATGTCGCTGCCCGCTGGGCCCCTCGTGTTGCGGTCGCGGCCGCCGCGGCAGATCCTGAAACCGTGTCGGCTCCGGGGGCGGCTGAGGTGGAGACACCCGAGGTCAACATCTGGTGGACGTCCACCTCCTGGCCCGCGTCGTCGAGCTGAAGACCCACCTGCGGCGCGTCGATCTCGAGGTTGAACAGGAAACCGACGACCTCCTCCTGGAAGGCGGCGCGCATCGCGTCGAACATATCGGCGCCCTCACGCTTGTATTCCACCAGCGGATCGCGCTGGGCCATGGCACGAAGCCCGATGCCCTCGCGCAGATAGTCCATCTCATAGAGATGATCACGCCATTTGCGGTCGAGCACGGTGAGCCACACCTGGCGTTCGAGCTCGCGCATCGTCGTCTCGCCGAGCTTGGCCTCGCGCGCGTCATAGGCTTCCTGGGCGTCGGCCTTGAAATCATCGACCAGCTCATCGGCGTTCTCGGCGTCGTCGAACTCGGAGATCTTCAGGCGCACCGGGTAGAGCTGGCGCATGTCATTCCACAGGGCGTCCAGATCCCATTCGTCGGCGAATCCCTGGGTGTGCATCCTCACGGCAGACTCCACGACGCGGTCGACGGTGGCGCGCAGCATGCCCTCGACGTCAGCACCCTCGAGCACCTTGCGCCGGTCGCCATAGATCACATGGCGCTGCCGGTTCATCACATCGTCGTATTTGAGCACATTCTTGCGGGTCTCGAAGTTCTGCGCCTCGAGCTGCTTCTGGGCGCTCTCAATGGAGCGGGAGAGCAGCTTCATCTCGATCGGCTGGTCTTCGGGCACCTGCATCGAGGTCATCACCCGTTCGACCGCCTCGGGCTTGAACAGACGCAACAGATCATCCTCGAGCGAGAGATAGAAGCGGCTCTCGCCGGGATCTCCCTGACGTCCGGAGCGTCCGCGCAGCTGGTTGTCGATGCGGCGCGACTCATGTCGCTCGGAGCCGAGCACATAGAGCCCACCCGCTTCGACCACCTCTTCGTGCTCGTCGGCCACCTGACTCTCAAGATCGGCCAGGGTGTCAGCCCACTGGGCCTCATAGGCCTCGGGATTGTCCACCGGATCGATATGGCGAGCGCGCAGCAACTCGTCGGCAAGGAACTCCGGGTTACCCCCAAGCATGATGTCGGTGCCTCGGCCGGCCATATTCGTGGCCACCGTGACCGCGCCGCGTCGTCCAGCCTGGGCCACGACGGCGGCCTCGCGAGCATGCTGCTTGGCGTTGAGCACCTGATGGGGAATGCCCGCCTCGCGCAGGCGACGGGAGAGCTCCTCGCTCTTCACCACCGAGGCGGTGCCGATCAGCACGGGCTGGCCGTTTTCGTGACGCTCCACCACATCGTTGACGATCGCGGTGAACTTCGCGTCCTCGGAACGATAGATCAGATCAGAGCGGTCATCGCGGATCATCGGCTTGTTGGTGGGGATCTCCAGAACGCCCAGGCCGTAGACCTTCTGGAACTCGTCCTCCTCGGTCTTGGCGGTGCCGGTCATGCCGGAGAGCTTGTCGTACATGCGGAAATAGTTCTGCAGGGTGATCGTGGCGAGCGTCTGATACTCGTCCTTGATCTGCACCTTCTCCTTGGCCTCGAGTGCTTGGTGCAGGCCCTCGTTGTAGCGACGTCCCTGCAGCACGCGGCCGGTGTGTTCGTCAACGATGAGCACCTCACCGTCAATGACGACATAGTCCTTGTCGCGCTTGAACAGCTCCTTGGCCCGGATCGCATTGTTCAGATAGCCGATGAGGGGCGTGTTCGCGCTCTCATAGAGATTGTCGATGCCCAGGTCGTTCTCGGTGATCTCGATGCCATGGGCCAGCACTGACACCGTGCGCTTCTTCTCGTCGACCTCATAGTCGACCTCACGCTCCAGTCGGGTGGCCAGACGCGCGAACTCGGGATACCACTGCTTGTTCTCGGTGGCCGGACCCGAGATGATCAGCGGGGTGCGCGCCTCATCGATGAGAATCGAGTCGACCTCATCGACGATCGCGAAGTGGTGACCGTTCTGCACGCAGTCATCCAAGGTCAACGCCATATTGTCGCGCAGATAGTCGAAGCCGAACTCGTTGTTGGTGCCATAGGTGATATCGCAGGCATAGGCCTCGCGACGCTGCGCTGGCGTCATCGACGAAAGGATCACGCCGGTCTTCAAGCCCAGAAAATGGTGCACACGACCCATCTGCTCGGCCTGCGACTGGGCCAGATAGTCGTTCACGGTGACGACGTGGACGCCCTTGCCCTCCAGGCCATTCAGATAGCTGGGCGCCAGGGCGACGATCGTCTTTCCCTCGCCGGTCTTCATCTCGGCAACATTGCCCTCATGAAGTGCGGCGCCACCCACGATCTGCACATCGAAGGGACGCTTGCCCAGCACGCGCTTCGTGGCCTCGCGCACGGTCGCGAAAGCCTCTGGCAGCAGATCATCGAGGCTGGCGCCATTGTCGATGCGCTCGCGGAACTCCGCCGTCTGACCCCGCAGCTGCTCATCGGTCATGGCGATGTAGTCGTCCTCGATGCTGTTCACTTGCTCAGCGATACGAGTCAGCCGCTTGAGGGTCCGGCCCTCGCCCGCATGCAGCAGGCGGTCGATGAAACTCACGAGTTGATGTCCTTATTGATCGATCAATGGGCGGATAGCACACAGCATCCTGCTTCTGGTCCATCCTAGGCGTTCACCAGTACAGACTGATCAGACGAGGCCGATGGCTCCGCAGCTGACATCTGCCCGAGGACCGGCCGCAGGGTGCCATGAGGTGCCGAGTCTGGGAGGCAGAAAACCGTCCGGCAAGGGGGTTAGCCCCTCACCGGACGGTGATTCCGGCCCGGGTGCCGCTCCGCCGTCAGTCGGCGCTGATGGCTGAGTTCCCGGGCCTACCGCGCGACTTGTCTGGCTTACCGCACTTCGAGGTGGATCACGCCATAGTCATAGGCCTTGCGGCGATAGACCACACTCGGCTTGCCGGTGGAGGCATCGACGAAGAGATAGAAGTCGTGACCCACCAGCTCCATCTGGTCCAGAGCCTGCGCCAGCGTCAGCGGGGTGGTCTCGAAGGTCTTCTCCCGCACCACCAGGGGGCCATCGCCATCGACGGTCATGCCGGCCACCTCGTGAACGTCCTCCGCGGGCTTCTGACTCTGATCGTCAAGCGCGACCGGAAGATCGGCCAGACGCTGGCCACCACGACGACGCTTGCGGCGGTCTGCCGCCTTGCGGAGCTGGGCGATGAGGCGATCAAGAGCCTGGTCGAAGGCAACCATCTTGTCCTCTGCGGTGCCGCCGGCTCGAATGACGGGGCCCTTGCCCCGAACCGTGATCTCACAGCGGATGGCGTTGGATGGGTCGCCCTTGGACTCGTTGGCCGTGAACTCGACCTCGGTGCGAATCACTCGATCCTTGAGCTTGACGATCGAATCATTGAGTCGCTGGCTGACCAGATCGCGCGTGGCGTCGTTGAGACTGATTCGGCGCCCGGTGACGATGACGTCCATCTTGATCCCCTCTCGGTGGATTACTTGAATCGACGTGTCTGCCTGCCCGACACACATCGCGACGATGCGAACGGTTGGTGCAGACGACGATGGCACGAGCCGCAGTCTCCCCAGGATCGGCTGAGAAGGCTGATGCGTCGTGCCATGTCACAACGCTAGCGGGTTTACCCACCAGGAGCGAGACCCCGCCTGGCGTTGCGCCGGCTCCCACGCATCGTTCGCGGGCCCTCGCGGGCCAGTTCGGTGTGCGCGGCACAGACCACTCCATGCACCGTGAACCCTGCCCGACGCAGGGCTCGGATCGCCTCTCGCACCGTGGCGCCGGTAGTGACCACATCATCGACGACCAGCACCGGCCCGCTGGCAATCACCGATCGATGAAGAACTCCGAAGCTCTCCCCGGGTCTCAGCCGGGCGGTCATCGTCCCTCGCTGACCGGCCCGCCGGTCACGACCGCTCAGCCCGATCTGATCGGGCGTGGGGGCGATTCTGCGCAGGGCTGGGAGCCACACGACGCCAGATTGCCGGGCCGCGCGGCGAGTGATCATGCGTGTGTGGTCGATCCCCCGGGCGCGCACCCGGCGTGGATCGGCGGGCACCGGAACGAGCACCGGTGACCTGGTCGGCCGATCGGTTTGCGCTGTCCGGGTGGGCCGCCACCGATCTGGTTGGGCAGGGCCTTCGGACGAGTGATCTCGTCGCGAACCGTGAATCGTCGCAGACTCATCAACGAGGGCTGCCATCGCGCGACACACCAGATCGGCCAATGGCCGCGCCAGCGTCCAGGCGCCACGATCTTTGAAGGCAATGATCAGGCGTCCGGCGATCGGGTCGTAGTGGGTGCCCGACCAGATCGGCACCATCTCGTCGTCGCCAGCAAACCCCAGACCTTCGTTGTCCGGGGGCCTGGCGAAGGGTCCGTCCCTGATCTTCGCCGCGCAGACGCGGCAGAGCACCGGCCCGGGTTGTCCGCAACCGGCGCAGGCTGAGCCCAGCAGCAGGTCCTGTGCCGCGTCCATAAGTCGAATGGCTCCCATGACTGCACTATGGGCGGACGGGCACCGGGTTACTCAATTCCGAGCTGCGCAATTCTGCCGGGAACGGGGTGCGCCTGCCTGTCACCGATGTCACCCCCGAACGAGTCGGATTGCTGAGTTGCGCACCTGTGCCGACATGGACGCAACGCTGCGACGAGATCGGTTCAAGCCGAGGGCAGAAAGCTCCCCCGGCTCAGAGCGGCATCGGACAGGGCCTGAGGAACCGTGCTGTCACCCGGGGCCGGCACCCAGCTCATCTCGGCCCCATGGCCGAGCCGGTAGCCAATGCCCCTCACCGTGGTGACGATGCGCGGACGATTCGGGTCAGACTCGATCTTGGCCCGCAGCCGCTGGATATGCACGGTCACCAATCGCTGATCCCCACTATGGGTGTTCCCCCACACCTGTCGGAGGAGCTCTTCCCGGCTGAAGACATGGCCCGGCTGTTGCGCCAATGTGGTCAACAACTGGAACTCAATCGGCGTCACAGCCAGCGTGTGGTCGCCACGGTGCACCTGTTGGGCATCGATGTCGACCTCAAGATCATCGATGATCACGGTATGGCGCGTCTGCACCCCGTGACGACGACGGCGAAGCCTGGCCTGCACCCGTACCAGGAGCTCTTCCCCGGCGAAGGGCTCACCCAGGAAGTCGTCGGCACCGGAATGGAAACCCGCCACAATGTCGTCGGTGGTCGCCTGTGCCGACATCAGGATCACGGGCACATCGGACTCCCGACGCAGATCGCGGCAGATCTCAAGACCGCTGCCGCCGATCAGATCCACCTCCATGACCACCAGATCAGGCTTGTTCTCGTGGAAGGAGCTGAGCGCCACCGCCGCGCTGGCGCACCAACGCGTGTCATATCCCGCTCGCGCGAAGAGCGTCTGCAGCTCTCCTGCTGCCGCGGCATCGTCCTGGACGATCAGGATGAGCCCCGGGTCACCGACCACATTGTCTGTCATCAACCCCACCACGATCGAATGCTGCGTGCTCAGGCAACTATAGGAACCCCGCCAGCAGATGGGACCCCTGTCCGAATACGCCTCATCGGCCGTGATCAGTTGAGAGCTGGCGAGCCGGTGTAACCGCTGAGCAGGCCAGCGGCACCTCCGACCCTGCGCAGCACGCGGCGCCACAGACCCTCAGCGTGAGCCCCGAAGATGTCCTCATCGCGGGCCGCGGCCCGCATCCAGACGCCGCGGTCGAGCTCGTCGGCCAGCTGACCGGGATCCCACCCCGAATAGCCTGCGAAGACACGGACATCGCTGTACGCGCCGGCGGCGATCTCTACCGGGGTGTCGAGATGCAGCAGACCGATATCACCCATAATCGAGCGCCACCCCGGGGGTTCTTCCCCGGAGTCCATCACCTTGGCCAGACAAATTGCCCCATTGGGCGAGACCGGTCCACCGGCGAAGAGCACCGAGGGAGGGTTCAGCTCCTGTGACCACGCGGGCAGCACCCCGGACACCGGTGTGGTGGAGGGCTTGTTGAGCGCCACCCCGATCGCGCCGTTCTCATCGCTGTCGAGCAGCAGGACGACCGCCTGGTCAAAGAAGCCGGCCCCGCTCGCCTCATTGCTGACCAGCAGCTCACCGGCGTGGGGCGATGAGGAGAAGTTCACCCCTCAAGTCTGACACGGTACGAAAACCCGTGCCGCCACGCCGGCCTCAGCCAAATGCCCGACGCTCCGAGGCGTCACGGCCACGAGCATCCATCCCCTGCCTGCCAGCCACAGCCCGCTCATCTGCGTGATGACTCCCCGCTCATATTTGCGGAGATGAATCCCCTGCTCGTCGGGCGCGTCCATCGCTTGCGCTGCGGATGAACGAACTCCGTGCCCTCAAAGCCCCCAGATACAAACAGGGCCCAATGCTTGAATCTCGACGTGAATCACATCGTTGGAATTCCTTGGATGTGTGACGCCGGGGGGCAACAACCGCTAGCTGTGTGAAAAAGTCTGCCAACCCACCGGCAGACACCCACCGCAAGAGGCTTCATGTCCCATGAATTACCAGATCCGCCACACCCAGTACTCGCAGCATGACGGCGGCCGATTCGTTGCGATTCGTTGCGACTAACTGCATCATGGCGTCGCCGTGGAACCCCTTGTGAGCACGCCAAAAGGCCCCGTCCCTTGCGGGGCGAGGCCTTTAGTGGTGGAGGTGGCGGGAATTGAACCCGCGTCCTGACGTAACGAACCAGATCTTCTCCGGGTGCAGCTGACAGTGCGGTCTACTCGGCTCCTGTGCTCACGTCAGCAAGTCACAGCCAAGCCCAGCTCAAGTAAAGTCCCCGTCGATCCCTTGAACACAAATCGGCGAGCAAGCCCTCTCAATGAGGCCAGGATCCGGACGGAAGGCTACATCCGGGCTGACCCTTCGGTCACTGCTCAGGCAGCGAGAGCGAAGTCAGTGCGATTGGTATCGGCACTTATTGGTTTCCAGAGGACATTAACGAGATGACTCTGGATTCTCGACCCGCTTCTTCTGGAACTATCACTCCAGTCGAAACCGATCACCCCCATGTTTATTTGTCACTCGTGCCGACCCTTGCAGGCCACCACGACTAGTACAAGGCTAGCGCACCGCCAGATATTCCCGTGATCGGGGATCCACTCGCCTAGCAGTCAACGCGGGGCAGGCGCTTACCCCTCGTCGAGGAAGCGGATGGGCAGCACCCGCTGCACCATATTGCGCGCATCCTTGCCATCGCGGGCATTGAGACCCGAGACCACCACGATGACCAGAGCCAGCGCCGACCACAGCGCGCCGGGGAGCCAGCCCAGGCCCACGACTACGGTGGCGACCGCGACTAGCGCCGAAATGATGGCGATGCCGATCTGGGTGTTGAACGCCTTCGCCGCCTCGCGGCGCGAAAAGCTGTGCGGCTTCGACAGGGCATAGACGACCGCCGGGCCGATGATCCAGGTGAAGGGCCCGGACCAGTGGGCGAGAGCCCCCACCCAGCGCCCGGCCGAGCTCGCCAACTCCCGTGGAAGAACAACCGAGGGATAGGCGCCGAACTGGCCGACCACCTGACCTGCCAGACCCGCCTTGACGAAGCCCTCCAGGCCCGCATTGAGCTCCCGGCGGGTGCGGGCCCGCAGCACCAGCCCGATACGGCGGCTGAATTCATCATGCCCGATGCGACCCTGGGCATAGGCGTCTTGGAGATAGCGCTCGCTGCGAGCACGCTGCTCCTCGGTGATCGGCGCGTCCAGCAGATCGCCCGAACCAAAGCCAAAGCCTCCCCGCGGAGATCCGAAGTAATTCGAGCCTGATGCCATCGCCATGCCTCCACTGTGCCCGCCCGGAACGATCAAATCCACAGCCGGTCCGTGCGTGTCCACCCCATTCGTCCCGGATCACACCCCAGTCATCATGAGCCGGGTCTCCCCGCATAAGGTCATCCGGGTCGCAGACGCCCTTCAGCCGGCTGACCCAGTGATGTTCAACCAGCGACACCCTCCGCTCGCCGGGAGACGCCAATATCAACAGGCCGTGGCTCGCTACGAATCAGCGGCAGGCACTGAAGAGCGACTCAGCGTCCCCGACGGCGATTGCGCTCGGCCAGATCGCGTTGCGCCTCGCGATTCATATCGCGTTCACGAATCGTCTGCCGCTTGTCCCATTCGCGCTTGCCGGTGCCGACGGCGATCTCCACCTTGGCATTGCCGTCCTTGAAATAAATGGACAGCGGCACCAGGGTGCGCCCGCCGGAGTCGCCAAGGGCACGCTCCAACCGCTTGATCTCCTGACGGTGTAGCAGCAGCTTGCGTTTGCGCATCGCCGAATGATTGCGCCAGGTGCCCATGGTGTATTCGGGGATGTTGGCATTGCGCAGCCACACCTCGTTGTCGTCGATGGTGGCGAAGGCATCAACCAGCGAGGCACGTCCATCACGCAGCGACTTCACCTCGGTGCCGGTGAGCACGATGCCCGCCTCCAGGCGCTCGCCGATCGAGTAGTCGTGCAGCGCCTTCTTGTTGCGGGCGATCATCTTCTCGCCCTTCTCACGAGGCATTGCAGCTCCTTTCTCTCGACGTGGTGCGGTCTGTCAGGTTAGCGAGCAGCATCGCGCTGAGCCCAGCACGCCCACGCACAGTTCCCGCCCGGTGAACCACCCTATGCGTGCTCACCAACTGCTGAAACCGCCTCCGCCGCCACCCCCGCCGGAGAAGCCCCCGCCGCCGAAGGCGCTGCCACCGCTGCTGAAGCCCGAGCTGCTCGACGACTCGGGCACGGTAATTCCGGTGTTCACCGCGTCCACCATGCCGGTGGCGAAATAGGCATAGCTGAAGCCAAGCGGATCACCGTAGTACCAATAGGGCGCGGTGTCGGGCAGGCGCCCCTCCTGCACAAGCTGCTCACACAGCCGGGCCCAGCGATCGGCGATGCCGAAGGCAATAGCCCAGGGCAGATACATGCTGAAGATGTCCTGCCCCTCCTCGAACTTCAGCTGGTCTGCCTCGGCGGTCTTCAGATATTCCTCGAATCCCTGCACCTGATCGGTGTAGGCCCTGCCCAGCGCCGTGCGGGTGCCCCTTCGGGCCATGACACTGCGGATGATCCCCACGATGATCGCCACGACGACCGCTGCGCCAACCATCATGAGCACGGTCATGCCGAGCGCGTTGGAGGCAAAGGCCTCCGTCCTGCTGATGAATGAGCCCCCGAACCAGGCAATCGCCACCACCACGATGGTGCTGATCACCGCGCCGCTGGTCTTCGTACCGACCCGCGCAATGCGCTTCATGAGTCTCTGCTTGGTCGCGGTGGAGGCGACGTCCTCTGCAAGCTTCACGCTCGCCTCGGCCATGGAGCCCGGATCGGACAGGTTCACCTCAGTGCCCGGGGACACGTCCCCGAAGAGATCATTGAGAAGCTTGCTCTCATAGGAGGTGGTCGCCTTGGTTTCGTCGACGACGCGACCGAACAGCTCCGAACCACCATGCCTGCTCGTGGTCGAACGCAGCTGGATCGCTCCGCGAACGGCCAGATCAACCAAGGTCGCCGTCATCTCCTGGGAATCGACCTGTCCGTCGACAAGCAATCCTCCCAATGCCACCGGAATCTGCGGTGGGTCAAAGCGCACCGGCACCACATCCTGACGGGTGGCATGACCGATCTGTGCGGACTTCATGTCCACCGGAACACTGCCCGGGGGGACACCCAGAAAGCGCTCATCGGCGCTGTTCTTGTGGAAGCGCACCAGATAGATCGCCCCCAGGATCGCGGCCACAGCAAGCGTCGACAGACCCCAGGGTGCTGCCTGGGCTGCGGGACTCTTGGCGGCCGGTTCAAGCTGGGGAGTTCCATTGGCGACCATTCCCGCGGCAATTCCGACACCGATGGTGAGATTGTCACCGCTATATTTCGAATCCTGGTGGAAGACGGCCTTCTGATCGACCACCGACGCGCTCGTGCACGGTGTGGTGCTCGAGGTGGCACCCGTGAAGCAGGTCACCTGCTGCGCTCCGCCCGGCACGCTCACCGACACGCTGAGGTCCTGCGCATCGGGAGTTTGGTCATTGAGCACATCCCAGTAGAGCTGCTCGGCGCCGCCCGGATTGCGCAGTGCGCCCTTGATGTCATAGCTGAGGACATAGGTCGCCGTCGCCGACGAGATCTTCTTGTTGGCGTCGCCCACCTGAATGGTCAGATAACGTTCGCGGGGATCGCTCGAAGTCGCCGCCTCGCTCGTGGTGAATTTCGCCGAGGCGTCGGGGCTGGAGACCTGGATATTGCTGATGTCATAGACGATGTCCTGCTTCTTGTTGTCCCCGTCGGGCTCGCGGGTGAGCAGGGTTCGCTTGATGCCATGACGTCCCGAGTTCTCGCCAAAGCGGTAGACGACCGTCTCGTTGACGTGGGTCATGCCGTCGCTGTCGACCGTGTAGTCGGCACTATAGGAATCAAAGGAGTCGTTCTGCTGCGCCGATGCCTGCTGCGGGGACGCCATGAGCCCCAAGGCGACCATCAGGAGCGCAAGCAGCCCCATGGCGGCGGAACGCAGGCGAGGGGGCCTGTCCCGACGCAGGGACCCCCTTGGATGGGTCGCCGTTCTCCCCTGACCGACGGTTGTGGCGGGGATTCCCGTCGAATGCGACATCAAACACCTTCCGGTCAAGATTCCGACGCGTTCAGCTGGCCATTGAGGCTCACACCGCCGTCGGCACGGCTGCAGATATGCAAACAGCCCGCCATCCAACCTAGGGCCTCAGCCCAAGGAGTGGCGAGCTGTTCGCGATCAATTGTCCGATTCGCACGAATCGTGCAACTCAGGCGACGGTGATCCAGTTCTGCGGATCATCCGTGGCCCCATTGACATAGACGTGGAAGTGCAGGTGACACCCGGTGGACAATCCAGTGGTGCCCACATAGCCGATCAGCTGGCCCTTCTGCACACGCTGTCCTGCGCTGACCACATAGCTGGACGCATGGTTATAGCCCGTGGACAGATAGACACCGTTGATCAGGCCGTGGTCGATCACCATCCGGTTGCCATAGCCACCGGATTGACCCGGGGTGAGCACCTCAGCGACCGTGCCGGCAGCGGCGGCGTACATGGGCGCATTGCAGCTGGCTCCCAGGTCGAGGCCATCGTGGAACTCGGTGTAGCCCAGCACCGGGTTGATCCTGGTGTGATAGGTGTCGGTGATCGGCGCGCCGGGCACCGGATCGGCCAGCACCGAGCTGGTGGAGGTGGCGATGGAATTACCGGCGGCAGCGGCCCTGGCTGACGCGGCGCTCGCCGCCTCGGCCGCAGCAGCGGCCGAGGCATTGCGGCCACGGATGCGTTGGGCCACCGCATTGGACTGGGCCTTCAGATCGGCGTTGCGGGCCTGCGCATCGGCCAGGGCCTGCTCGGCGGCTGACTTGTTCGCGGCGTTCTGGGCGACCAGGGTGTTGACCTTGGCCAGCGCCTCATCGGCAGCCTGCTGAGTGCTCGCCTTGCTGGTGAGCGCGTCGGCGGCGGCCTGCCGATCCTGCTGGGCCTTCTGCTCGGCTGCCGCCATCGCCTGTTCGGCCTGATCGAGCTTGCTCTGCACCGACTTCAGCTGATCGAGCTGGTACTGCTGGGCGCGGAAGGCCTGATCCGTCCACTGGATCCTGTTGGACATATCGCCGGTTGACAGATTGTTCACGAACACGCCGATGGCCACCAGGCCGCTGTTCTGCTGAGTGGTCTGGCGCACATCGGCACCCACCTTGCGCTTCTGCGCGTCCACATCTGCCTGGGCCTTCGCGGCCTCGGCCTTCGCCGTGGCAAGAGCTGCTTCGGCATCTGCCAAGGCCTTCGCGGCATCCTCATCGCTCTTGGCGGCCGCGTCACGATCCGCCTGCGCCTTGGCCAGCGTCGCCTGGGCATCGGCCAACTGCTGCTGTGAGTCGGCCAAGGTCTGCTCGGCCCCCTGCAGGGTGGCGTCAGAGGCGTTCACCTCGGAATCGCTGGCCCCGATCTGGCGTTGCAGCGCGGCTTGTTGGTTCTCAAGGTCATCGGCCCGCGCCGCACCCGGCAATGCCGCCAGGGCCATCGAGCAGGCGACGATGCCGATCAACGTCCGATTGGTCCACTGGGCGATGCGCGCCCTCGTCCCACATCCGGTCTGCTTCACGGCCCGGTTCCTTTCAGAGTCAGTCACGTCGTTCACGGTTCACACTCTCAGATAGCGGCGCGTGGCCACGAATGTCGGAATGATGGAGAGCAGCACGCCCAGCACGGCCACCCAGATCATGGCCCGCGCGGTGTCGGCCCAGGTGATCCAGCCCAGGCTTTGGATGGCAAGCTGCGAACGCACCCGGTCGATCACGAAATATTGCAATGCCGACATGGATGCGCCGGCGAGAATCACGCCCACCACCCCGGCGAACAGCGCCTCCAGCAGGAAGGGCAGCATGATGTAGCCGTTTGAGGCACCCACCAGCCGCATGATGCCGATCTCACGGCGCCGGGTGAAGGCCGACATTCGGATGGTGTTGCCGATCTGCAGGGCTGCAGCGAGCAACAGCATGGCGGCGATGCCCATCGTGCCCCACTTCAACCCATTGAGCACCTTGAAGAAGGGATCGAGCACGGTATGCAGATCCTGAACCGCCTGCACGCCCATGAGTCCCTGGGCCTGGGCGACGACGCCCTTGTAGTTCTGCGGGTCCTTGAGCTTCACCCGGAAGGAATCCTGCATCTGGTCAACGCTCAGCGAGTCCTTGATCGGATTGTCCTTGTAGACGCGCTGGAACTCGTCGTAGGCCTCTTGCTTGGTCTCGTAATAGAGCGTCGAGACATCGGGATTGGAGGTCAGCTGGTCACGAATGGCGTCGCGTTGTGAGGCTGTGGTGTCCTGACCAGCCTCACAATTGCCTCCGGCAGATTCCGTGGCGGAATCGGCGGTGCACAGGAAGACCGAGATCTCGATCTTGTCGTACCACTTGCCCTTCATCTCGTTGACCTGCGCCATCGTCATCAGACTGGCTCCGAACAGGGCCAACGAGACCCACATCGTGACGATCACCGCAAGGGTCATCGACAGATTGCGCTTCAGGCCCGACCAGGTCTCACGCAGCGTGTGACGCATGGTGGCCCTCCCCGATAATATTTGACAGTTTCATCGACTCACAGATTCCCGTAAGCGCCTTGCTTCTGATCGCGCACAAGCTCACCCTTGTCCAGCTCGATGACGCGACGACGCATCTGATCGACGATGGTCGAGTCATGGGTGGCCATGATCACCGTCGTATCGCGACGATTGATCCGGTCGAGAAGCTTCATGATGCCCACCGAGGTCGCCGGGTCCAGGTTGCCCGTGGGCTCGTCGGCGATGAGGATCTTCGGCTCATTGACCACCGCCCGGGCGATGGCGACCCGCTGCTGTTCTCCGCCGGACAGCTCCTCGGGATTGCGATCGGCCTTGGTTGCGAGCCCAACGAGCTCCAGCGTCTTCGGCACCTGGTCGCGGATCTCGCGCATGGGACGTCCCAACACCTGCAGTGCGAAGGCCACATTCTGGTACACCGACTGTCCCGGCAGCAGACGGAAATCCTGGAAGACCGTGCCGATCTGGCGACGAAGGCTCGGGACCTTCCAGTTGTGCAGGCGCCCGAGATCCTTGCCGGCGACGAAGACCTTGCCCGATGTCGGACGGTATTCGCGCAACACCAGACGCAAGAAGGTTGACTTGCCCGAGCCGGAGACCCCGACCAGAAAGACGAACTCGCCCTTGTCGATGTCAACGCTGACATGTTTGAGGGCAGGGGTCACCTGCCTGGGGTACAGCTTTGAGACGTCTTCGAAAGTGATCACAACAATCCTGCCGGGTGGGAAGGGGAAGAATGCTGAGTGTTTCTCAGCCCGGACAGCTGTGAGCCTATTCAGTTGACACTGCGGAACTGGGGACCGGCACGCCGTGCGCGGAGCATTCCTGTATCACGATCATCACTGGAGCCGGGGTAAGCCCGATCGCCGGGCCACCGCGCAGTGGGCTGCCCGTCTGCCATCGGTGCGCGCATGCTGACCAGCGGGAAAGCGATTCGGTCGGCCAGCTTGACGCCGCGGGCTCGCGCGGGACGACTCAGCGAGCAGCCACCGCTTCCTGCTCTTCCTGGCGCCGCCAACGGATGCCCCGCTCGATGAAGCCGTCAATATCGCCATCGAAGACATTGTCGGGATTGCCGCTCTCGAAGCCGGTGCGCAGATCCTTGACCATCTGATAGGGATGCAGCACATAGGAGCGCATCTGGCTGCCCCAGGAGTTGCCGTCAGACTTCAAGGCGTCCATCTGGGCTTCGCGTTCCTGACGGGCGCGCTCCAGCAACTTGGCCTGGAGCACTCGTAGACCGGCAGCCTTGTTCTGGATCTGGGAGCGCTCGTTCTGGCAGGTCACCACGATGCCGGTGGGCAGGTGGGTGATTCGCACGGCGGAGTCGGTGGTGTTGACACCCTGGCCACCGGGCCCCGAGGCATGGAAGACGTCAACCCGGATGTCCTTCTCGGGAATGTCGATGTTGTCGGTCTCCTCGACCACCGGCAGCACCTCGACGCCGGCGAAGCTGGTCTGGCGACGGCCCTGATTGTCAAAGGGGCTGATGCGCACCAGCCGGTGCGTCCCCTGCTCCACCGACAGGGTGCCATAGGCATAGGGCGACTTCACCGTGAACGTGGCCGATTTGATGCCGGCCTCCTCGGCATAGCTGATGTCGTAGACCTCATAGCTGTAGGAGTGGCGCTCACACCAGCGCTCGTACATGCGCAGCAGCATGGCGGCGAAGTCGGCGGCGTCGACGCCGCCGGCCTCGGACCGGATGGTGACCAGCGCATCGCGCTCGTCATACTCGCCTGACAGCAGCGTCTGCACCTCGAGGGTGTCGATCTCGTCAGTCAGGGTGGAGATTTCCCGCTCGGCCTCCTTGGCCGTGTCTGCATCGGACTCTTCGCTGGCGAGCTCCAGCAGGGTGGCGGCGTCGTCGAGACGCGAACGAAGCGTCTCCACCTTCTCCACCGAGGACTGCAGCCGCGACAGCCGTGAGGTCACTGACTGGGCGTGCTCCTGGTCATTCCACAGATCGGGGGCCGATGCCTGCGCCTCAAGCTCCTCAATCTGCTTGTTCTTCGAGGGGACGTCAACGACCGCTTCGATAGAGCTGAGCGACTTGTTGAGCTGGGACAGTTGTTCGTTGAGTTCATCGAGGGCCACGATCAGGAATTCTACCGGGTCACCATAGTGGGAGAATGAGGGCAAGGAAGGCGCCTGCTTCACTGGCGTCGAGCTCAGCATTGGGAAGGAACCATGGCAGCGCTCAAGGACCAGCTCAAGAAGGATCTCGTGGTGGCGATGAAAGCCCACGATGAGACCGCCAAGACGACCATCCGGATGGCCATGGCCGCCATCATGAACGCCGAGGTGGCCGGTAAGGCCCATGAGCTTAGTGATGCCGAGGAGCTGAAGATCATCACCCGCGAGGTGCATACCCGCGAGGAGTCCGCACAGACCTATGCTGATGCCGGACGCGAGGAGCTGGCGGCCAAGGAGCGCTCGGAGGCTGAGTTCCTCTCGAAATATCTGCCCCGCCAGCTCACCGCGGAGGAGCTGCAGAAGATCGTCGCTGATGTCGTCGCGCAGGCGTCCGCCGAAGGCAAGCCGACGATGAAGCAGATGGGACAGCTGGTGCGCGCCGCCAACGACCAGGTGCAAGGACGCGCCGAGGGCAAAGCCGTCGCCGATCTGGTGAAGAAGGCCATCACTGGCTGAATCACGGTGAATCGGTAGACTCTCACGGGTCCCGATTCTCGGGCGCATAGCTCAGTTGGTTAGAGCGCGTGCCTTACAAGCACGATGTCGGCGGTTCGAGTCCGTCTGCGCCCACCCCGGCCGGTGTCGTCACAGCACATCTGATGACCTGCCCGAGCCCTCAAGACTCAGCAGGGCGGATTTGGCCGGCAGTCCTCCGATATAGCCGCCCAGGCTGCCATCGGCTCGCAGCACCCGGTGGCAGGGAACCACGATCGGCAGCGGATTGGTGGCACAGGCCGAGCCCACAGCGCGGGAAGCCTTCGGATTGCCAACCAGAGCGGCCACCTGCTTGTACGACCGGGTGGAGCCATAGGCGATCTGCGGCAGCACGGATTGCACCAGCCGCCGAAAACCCGCCGACATCGCATGGTCGAGCGGCAGGGTGAAGGTGTGCCGGTGCCCGGTGAAGTACTCGTCGAACTGCGCGGCCTCGGCGTCAAGACGAGCCGGATCGCGGAGCACTCGAGGGCTGACCCGGTCAGCGAGCGCCGTCAGGACGGCATCGAATCCCTCACGCTCGAAGGCGACGCGGACGAGCCCCTTCGGTGTGGCCGCGAGCAGCAACGGTCCCAGCGGACTGTCGATCAAGCGATAGGCGACGTCGAGCAGATCATGCCGGTCGGCGTCGCGAGCCAGTCGTGCTTGGAGTCGGCCCATGTCAGCCCCACTCACCGGGAAGAGCTCGCCGGTCTCGCGCGCCCGCTCCTCACGACCTTCATCGAGGCGGCTCACCGGGCTCCCGGCTTGTGATGGTGAGACCTCAGTCATGTGATTCTCCTGAACTGTTGTCGTCGGTGTCGTGATGATCGTCATGCGCTTCGCCGTTGCGTCACTGACGTCTTGTTTTCTGGGTGTTCCCGGCTCGGACCGCGGTGGTTCGAATCGTGGTCATCTGCGCGTGGCCCCGGTCCGTCTCAGGGTGGCGAGCCCATCTGCCGCCGCCCGACGCACTGACTGGGCGGTGCCGCCGATGATCTCGGCGGTCTCGGCATGGGAAAGTCCGCCGAGATAGTGATAGGCGATCGCCAGCCGCTGGCGCTCCGGGAGCGCTGCGACCGCCGCCCACAGCGCCGTGACCTCCACATCGGGATTTCCCATGGTCGAGGCCTGATCGGGCAATTCGCCGGACGGAACGGCGTGGCGGCTGCGCTCTCGTGTGATGTCGATGGCTTTCCGGCGGGCGACGCGCACCAGCCATGCCTCCACATTCGTGGTCTGCGGCAACTCGGGCCAGGATCGCAGCGCGGCCAGAAAGGTCTCCGACCATGCGTCATCGGCGTCCACGCCCGGCCCCAGCACCGCGCGACAGACCCGTAGCACGGTTGGCCCATGCCGCTCCACGGCCTGCTCAAAGGGAAGTCTCATCGTCATCACTCAGTAGACGCGCCAGCCCGGTCAGATGTGAGATCACCGATGCCGCGAAGATCATCTGCTGCTGCAGAGATCACGTGAATCCGCGAAGTCCCCCCACACCGGGGCATCGCCGCGCCGGTGCTCGCGGTTTCTGGCGCCGATGCTCATCGATAGCGTCCGGCCAGCTCCAGGGCGCTGGCCGTGTAGTCCCCGCCGAAGAGCACGGCGTGCATGATGATCATCGTGAGTTGGTGCAGGCCGATGCGCTCGCGCCAGCCTGATGCCAGCGCGGATTCGGCGTCATATCCCCGATAGACCTCGTCCAGATAGGGAAAGCCGAAGACCGACAATGCCGCCAGATCGGTCTCGGCATGGCCGCCGTGGGCCATCGGGTCGATCAGGCTGGCTCCCGTGGGCCCGCCATCGTAGATGGCATTGCCCGCCCACAGGTCGCCGTGCAACCGGGCCACGGGCTGATGTCCGGCCAGCAATAGCGCCGGTTGGGGCACATCGAATTCGCCGGCGCGCAAGCGCTGGGAGACCGCGTCGAAGACCCCCGCCTGGGCGGCGTCGATCACCCCGGTGTCACGGAGCCTTCGTGCGAAGACATCGATCCGATGCTGGGCGTAGAACTCTCCCCAGCTGTGCGCTGCCTGCGATGGCTCAAGAACCAGCGGGGTGTGGGATCGTCCCACCCAGGCCGGGCCTGACCAATCCGTGGGTGGAGCACCCCACCAGGGCGCACCGGCGGCATGGGTGTGCGCCAGTGCCGCGCCGAAGGCCACGGCATCGGCTGCGGTGGCCCGCGACTGCGGAATCCACTCAATCACCAGATTCTGGTCATCAACGCTGATCACCTGCGCCACATGGGCCCCGCCGTCATCGACGGCCTCTCCGAGCCAGCGCAGGCCCGCAGCCTCTCCGGGCAGATTATCCTGGCCACGATTGTGCTTGGTGAAGCTCTCGGTCATGGTCTCGAAGATAGGCCACCAAGGGTTCCACGGGCCACCACTGGTCAGGGTCGACAACCGCACCGGGCGAAGCGGTTTTGTTACGAATGGGTTACCGGCCATCCCCCGGTCATGGCATGAGGATCGTCGGCTCCTCTCGATCGGCGTGGAAAAATCGAAGAGGTGTTATCGCGGCCCCTGGGCCCCTAGCACCCGGTTGTCACGGCGCCTGTGCGTCGCGACGGCCGGAACGCCAGAATCATCAGCTGCGGAAAGAAGTCACGGATGTCAGATCCCGTCTACCACCTGCCTCAGGAGCGCAAGCTCGTCACCGCCCTGCCCGGCCCCCACTCGAGCACCATCGAAGCCCGGCGCGATGCAGTCGTGGCCAAGGGCGTCTCCTCGTCAGCACCGTTCTATGTGGACAAGGCAGACGGCGGCGTCATCGTGGACGCCGATGGAAACTCCATCATCGATCTGGGCGCGGGAATCGCCGTGACCAGCGTTGGCGCCTCAGCTCCTCGCGTGGTTGAGAATGTGCAGAAGGCGGTGGCGAATTTCACCCACTCCAGCTTCGCCACCACGCCCTATGAAGGCTATGTGGCGGTCTGTGAGCAGCTGGCCGAGCTCACCCCGGGATCCTTCGCCAAGAAGACGGTGCTGGTCAACTCCGGCGCCGAGGCAGTGGAGAACGCCGTCAAGGTGGCCCGCCATTTCACCGGCCGCGACGCCGTGGCGGTGGCGGAGAACGCCTTTCACGGACGCACGAATCTGACTATGGCCATGACCTCCAAGGCCATGCCCTATAAGACCGGCTTCGGCCCCTTCGCGCCGGAGATCTATCACTTCCCGGCCAGCTATCCCTTCCAGGAGCCCACCCCCCTCACCGGCGAGCAGGCCGCCCAGCGCGCCATCAACTATCTCGAGACCCGGGTGGGCGCCGACCATCTGGCCTGCCTGGTGCACGAACCCATCCAAGGCGAGGGTGGTTTCATCGTGCCTGAGCCGGGATATCTGCCCGCCCTGCAGGCCTGGTGTCGCGAGCACGGCATCGTCTTCGTGATCGACGAGATCCAGTCGGGCTTCTGCCGCTCAGGCAAATGGTTCGCCAGCGAATATGAGGGTCTGGAACCCGATGTGATTACCACGGCGAAGGCCCTGGGCGGCGGCCTTCCGATCGCTGCCTGCACCGGTCGCGCCGAGATCATGGACTCCGCCCAGGCCGGTGGCCTGGGCGGCACCTATGGTGGCAACCCGATCTCCTGCGCCGCCAGCCTTGGCGCGATCGCCACCATGAAGGAATGGGATCTCCCGGCGCGTGCCCGGGCCATCGAGGCCGAGATCCGCGCGAAGCTCGGCGCGCTCGTTGACGATGACTCCTCATGCGTCGGCGAACTGCGCGGTCACGGTGCGATGATGGCATTGGAGTTCGTGAAGCCCGGCAGCCGCACCCCCGACGCCGCCAAGGCCACCCAGGTGGTGCGTCAGCTGTTGTCTGAAGGCGTGCTCATGCTCACCTGTGGCATCAACGGCAACTGCGTGCGCTTCCTGCCCTCGCTGGTGATCCCGATCCCCCTGCTCGATGAGGCCCTCGATCTCTTGGTGAGCGCCATCACGGCCTGAGAGCCCGCAAGGCCTTCACGCAGCCAGGGCCCGGGCCCTGGCTGCGTCTGCCTTGAGTGAGCTCAGCCGCGATTCCACCGGGCAGGATCGATCGATCCCCGGTAGGCGGGCAGGGCAACCGGATGGTCACCGTCGCGGAAGAACGCCCACGGCCGCGTCACACCCGCAGTGCCCTGTGCCCGAACCTGGTCGGCCCGCGCGGCATCGATCGTGCCGACGAGGGCGCCGGGCCGGTCATCGTCGATCTGGGCCAGGATCTCACCCTGGGGGCCAAAGAGGGCCGAACGGCCCCAGCCCACCGGAGCGGCCGCATTCACCGTGAGGAAGTTCACCTGGTTCACGATGGCATTGGCCCGAGCGATCACCATCTCGTGGGGCCGATCCGGGGTGGTGGTCTTGACCACATTGATGATTGTCTTCGCGCCCAGCCAGGCGAGGTTGCGAGCGACCTCCGGATACCAGGAGTCGAAGCATATGCACAGGCCGATAGGTCCGGCCCCCGGCACATCAAAGACAGTGAAGTCAGCACCCGGCGCGAAGGGCTCGGTGGGCCGCCACGGGAAGAGCTTGCGATAGCTGGCGATCAGGACGCCGTCGGGAGTGATCACCGGCGCGGTGTCGAAGAGCTCTCCGGCCGACCCCCGTTCACAGATGCTGCCCGGCAACAACCAGACCCCGAGCTCGGCGGCCAGCGAGCACAGCCACCCCATAGTCGGCCCGTCCAGTGGCTCGGCAGCCTGCTCATAGCTTTCACGACGGGCCCGGTCGGGCGATCCGTCAGCATAGAGATGCAGCTCAGGAAAGACGAGCATGCCCGCGCCCGGCGAATCCCGGAGGAGCCGGGCGCAGGATTGCTCGAAGAGACTGCGCGGCGCACCGATCGGAATCGGTGCGGCCTGCGCGGCGACGACCTCAAGACTCACTCGATGATCTCCTCGATATCGGCGGAATCCGTCATCTGCGGTGGCGGACGATGGAAGGCATGAGTGAGGCCCACCAGAACGCAGATGCCGATCAGGAGCCACGAGCCGCCCACGATCAGGGCGGGCAGATCGAGCTCGGTGATGAGATAGACGATAACCAGGGCGCCAAGGGCCGGCACCAGATAGCCGGTGAACCAGTTCACCGACTCGCCGCGGTGCAGCTGCCGGCGCGTCAGCGAGATGGCCGAGACATTGACCATTGTGAACGCGATGAAGGCGCCGAAGTTGATGAACGAGGTCGATGTGCTGATGTCCAGGAAGCAGCCGACGATTCCCACGGCAGCCACCACGAGGATCGCATTCACCGGGGTGTTCGTGCGGGCCGAGAGAGCGCCGAAGAAGCGCTTGGGCAGCACCCCATCGCGACCCATCGCGTACATGAGACGCGATGCCGAGGCCTGTGCGGCGATGCCTGAGGCGAACTGGCCGACAATGAGCCCGACCAGGAAGACGGTCGACAAGAAGGCCCCGCCGATCGCCTTGGCGATCTCGAAGGCGGCCGAGTCAACGTCGAGCACCTGCACGAGGGGATGAACCAGCTCCGTCGAATAGGTGGCGAGCACGAAGATCCCGCCACCCACCAATGCGGTGAGCATGATCGCCCGGGGGATCGTCCGCCGGGCGTCAACGGTCTCCTCGGTCAGTGTGGTGACGGCATCGAAGCCCAGGAATGAATAGGCGGCGGTGGCAGCCCCCGCCGACAGGGCGAGCACATCGAAGGGCTTGCCGGTGAATGGTGTGAGGCTCAGCAGCTGCTGCCCGTGATGCACTACGGCGTAGATGGAGAAGATCGCGAACAACGCGATGACCACGACCTCGATGACCAGCAGGATCAGATTGGCGTGATCGGCCACCTTGATGCCCAGAATGTTGAGGGCGCTGGTGATCAGGATGAATGCGGCGATCCACACCGGGTCGGGGATCGAGGGGAACTGCGCGTTCAGATAGGAGGCGCCGATCAGCCAGATCACCATCGGAATGAAGACATAGTCGAGCAATGATCCCCAACCCACCAGAAAGCCCAGGTGGTTGCTCACCATCGTGCGCACATAGGTGTAGGCCGAGCCCGCCATCGGCACCTCATGGGAGAGACGCCCATAGCTGGTTGCGGTGAGAAGCATGGCGAGCATGGCAATGAGATATGACCCGGCAGTGCCGCCGTTCGACTTCTCCGAGATCACTCCGAATGTGCCCAGCACGATGATCGGCGCCAGATAAGCCAGCCCGAAGGCGAGGACGGAGTGCAAGCGCAGCTCACGTCGCAGCGTCACCGGACCCGGTGATCCGGCCGAGGTCACCTGCCCTCCCGGAACCTTGGTCATCGTCATCTCCTACTCCTCCCCGCGCTCTGCCAGGTCTGGGGTTGAGACGAGACGCAGATACCGCTGGTGACAGTGACATTAGGTCGCCCGGGCTCCACCCGATTCGCCCGATCATTGCCCGAGCCGTCACCTGTTTGAAACATTGAGCGACTATTTCGGGATCGCCCGCCGGACGAGATGGCTGGGGCCCTGTGTCCGGAAGCATGTGGCTGGGAACATGTGGCTGGGGTCGAGTGACCGGAACCAAGTAACTGGGGCCGAGCAATCAGAACCATGGAGCCGGGCCAGCCGGCCGGAAGGGCTAGGCGTTGGCGGCGGCACCGGCGACGTTGTCCGGGCTTACCTCGACAGATCTGAGCTCCGCGCGAGCGAAGGGCACCGGGTTGTCCTTTCGAGGTGAGGGTGAGGGCTGCTGAGCTCCGCGCACGCACGAAGGACCCTCCCCCGCATCCCGCGAGAAAGGGCCCTTCTGTGGTTCTGTGTTGAGCCGTCGACCGTTTCAGCTAGTGGCCGTCGCCGCTCACATTCATCGTCGCCGACGATTCAACTCGGCCGCCATGAGCGCTCAGTCGGTCTGCTCGCCCGACCCGACACTGGGCTGGCTGTTTTGAGTGGTGACCTCGATCTTGCGTGGCTTGGCCTCTTCAGCCACGGGAATGGTGAGGGTCAGCACGCCGTCGGAATAGTCTGCGTTGATCTTCGACAGATCAAGCCCGGGCCCAAGAGTCAGCTGGCGCGCATAGGTGCCATAGCTGCGCTCTCGGCTCACCCAATGGCTCTTGTCGTCCTTGTCCACCTGCTCGGCCTTGCGTTCTGCCCGCACGCTCAGGGTGCGATCGTCAACGTCAATGTCGATCGTGGCAGGGTCAACACCCGGCAGGTCCATCTTGGCGACGAACTTGTCGCCGTCGCGATAGAGATCGAGGGGCATGAACCGGGAATCCGGGCCAGTGCTCTTGGCCACCTGGTTGAAGAACCGATCCATCTCGCGGAAGGGGTTGTACATCGCAGTGCTCATTGTCATCCTCTTTGCTCTCACATCGTGCTCCGGGGATTTCCCGGCGCCGCTTGCTCTGAACTGTGTCGCCGCGTGGCGTGTGCCCCGCGGCTGTTGTCTTGGACGCCTCCCTCGGGGTCATCCGGCCTGCTCGTCGTCGACTCCAAGGACTTCGTCTACACATTGAGCAACCAAGACTCAACTCTGATTATTCCCCTTGAGCCTTGAAGACTCAACCCTGATCTAGAAATCTCTGCCCACCAGTGGTCAGCAAGCCCATCGAACCCGCTGACCAAGATCTTCCAGCCGCCGTCCCGACTGGCTCAACAGCTCGGTTGGCTCGGCCGCATAGGATCGGTTCGTTCGTCTAGGAGGCACCCCTATGCGCAGTCTCGGGCGCATCCTTGCCCACGTCGCCAATCTGTGGCCGTGGTATCTCGGCATCGTCATCTGCTCCCTCGCGTCGGCGGGGACCGCCTTGGCGGTGCCCTTCGTCCTGCGATCCGTCACCGATCTGGTCGTGAGCGCAGTCTCCATGCGCCATGTCGACGTGGCCGCCGTGGTGCGGCTCGCGGCGCTGCTCCTTGCCTTCGACCTGGCCAATACGCTCACCTCAAATATCGGCGGATATCTGGGAGACACCATGGCGATGCGTCTGCGCGCCGGCCTGAGCAAGAGCTATTTCGCCAAGCTGCTGGGGCTGCCCCAGAGCTATTTCGACGACGCCCTGAGCGGCACCATCATCGGACGACTCTCCCGGTCGATCACCGAGATCACCCAGTTCATGCAGTCCTTCTCGAACAACTTCTTCCCAATGCTGCTCACGGTGGGCGCCGTCCTGGTGATCACCGCCCACTACTCGGTGTGGATCTCAGTGCTGCTGGTGACGATCTTCCCGCTCTATGTCTTCTTCACCGCCCTCACCTCACGGCGCTGGCAGCGCTTCGAGCAACGAAAGAATGCCCACGTCGACCAGGCCAGCGGACGCTTTGCCGAGGTGATCTCTCAGATGCGCGTGGTCAAGAGCTTCGTGCAGGAGGGACGCGAGTTCAACGGCTTCGCGCGGCACTACGACCGAACAGTCGAGCTGACCGGCCCCCAGTCCCGCTGGTGGCACAGCATGGACGTGGTGCGTCGGGGTGGACTCAATGTGGTCTTCTTCGTCATCTATCTGATCATCTTCATCGGCACCGCCCGCTCGGTCTACTCGCTGGGCACGATGGTGATGCTGGTGCAAATGGTGGGCATGGCCCGCCAGCCCGCAACCATGATGAGTTTCTTTGTCGACCAAGCGCAACGCGCCGTTGCGGGCTCTCGCGACTATTTCCAGGTGCTGGCCGAGGCCGACGAGCATGACTGGCGCCACGAGGAGGAGACTCCCGCCCCGCTGATCATCGAGCCGACCGCCCCGATGATCAGCTTCCAGCACATCGGCTTCGGCTACGGGGCGGGCCCCGATGTGATCAGCGACATCAGCTTTGATGTGGCTCCCGGCGAAAAGGTCGCCCTGGTCAGTGAGTCCGGAGGCGGCAAGACCACAGTGGTCAGTCTCTTGATGGGCCTCTATCGCCCCAGACACGGACACATCCTGATCGGGGGCCATGACACAGCGGCGCTGAGCGTGAGTCGGCTGCGCTCAGAGGTGGGCGTCGTCTTCCAGGAGCCCCTGCTGTTCAGCGGCACCATCCGGGAGAACATCGCCTACGCCAAACCCCAGGCCAGCGACGAGCAGATCCATGACGCGGCCCGCCGCGCCAACGCTGACACCTTCATCAAGGCGCTGCCCCAGGGCTATGAGTCGGTTGTCGGTGAACGAGGCCTCAAATTGTCCGGTGGCCAGAAGCAACGCATCGCCGTGGCGCGGGCGATGATCAAGGACGCCCCGATCCTGGTGCTCGATGAGGCCACCAGCGCCCTGGACAGCAGGGCCGAGCAGGCCGTGCAGAACGGCCTTGAGCAGCTCATGACCGGGCGTACGAGCATCATTATCGCCCATCGTCTGTCGACGATCGCCACCGTGGATCGGATCATCACCCTGCGGGGCGGCCATGTCGACGAGATCGGCACCCCGGCAGAGTTGTCCGCCAGTGGCGGCATCTATGCCCAGCTGCTCGCCCTCCAGGCATCCGGGCGGCGCCGGGATCGCCGGCGCATGAAGGCCTTCGACATCACGCACTGATTCCGGGACTCCAGATCCCCATGAGACCGCGGGGGGCGTCCCTGGTCTGCACACTCCGTGCCCTGGCCAGGTCGATCCGACTCGGCAGATCCGGCTTGGCCACTGTGCTCCGAGAAGCAGGCCCGGCGGCGATCCGAACACCAAGGTCCGTCCCCGCCGGGCGATGACTGCCTCTAGCGGCGTCCGTGGTGGGGACGCACGACCTTGGTCGCCTGCCAGTCCTCGGAGACGTCCACCGCGCTGGTCAGCGTGAGTCCCGCTACCTCGGCCCCCTCCACAAGTTCGGAGGGCTCCACATAGCCCGGTCGTCCGATCTTCGGGGTGAAAAGCCAGATATAGCCCTTGTCGCCCATATCGCGCATCGCATCGACGAGCGAATCGGCGACGTCACTGTCATCGCGCTGCCACAGCAGCACCACGTCGACCGCCTCTACGGCGTCCTCGACGAGATCGCCGTCAATGGCATCCATGATGTCGGCCCGCAGGTCTTCATCAACGTCGTCATCCCATCCGAGCTCCTGGACGATGAGTCCGGGCTCCAACTTGAGTTGTTCGACTCCCTCTGCTGTTGAGGAAGCGCTTCTGGTGGTTCCACCCATGTCCCTACTTCACCACATCGGCTCGCCCGATCTCCACCCACCCGGCGCGGCGATCGCGCCGGGTGGGTGAAGGACGGCGTCTTCGATCGTCTACGACTCGCCCCCGGCGGTGTCCACCTCGGTCGCGTGCACATCGAGCAGTTGATATCTGTTGAAGGCCTCGACGGCCTTCGACGGATCGATCTCACCGCGCTTGGCGAGCGTCTGCAGCGTGCGCACCACCAGCGATGCCGCATCAATGTGCAGATGACGTCGCGCGGCTGGCCTGGTGTCAGAGAAACCGAAGCCATCAGCGCCCAGGGTGACATAGTCGCCAGGCACCCACTCGCGAATCTGGTCCTGCACGGCCCGCATATAGTCGCTGGTCGCCAAGACCGGGCCCGGACGCCCCGTCAGCTTCTGGGTGACGAAGGGCACTCGTGCGGGAAGCTCCGGGTGGAGGAAGGACTGCTCATCGCACTCCAGCCCGTCGCGACGCAGCTCACCCCAGCTGGTGACGCTCCACACATCGGCGGTGACGCCCCAGTCCTCCTTGAGCAGGCGCTGCGCCTCCAGGGCCCACGGCACGCCCACTCCGGAGGCGAGCAGCTGGGCATGGGGAGCATTCGCCTCGCCATCACCCTCGCTGATCAGGTGCATGCCCTTGACGATGCCCTCGACATCCGCGTTCTCGGGCTCCGCCGGCTGCTGCATCGGCTCGTTGTAGGCGGTGATGTAGTAGGAGATGTCCTCCGGCTCGTCGCCATACATGCGGCGCAGGCCGTCACGCACGATATGGGCGATCTCATAGCCATAACAGGGGTCGTAGCTGACCATCGCCGTATTGGTGCTCACCAGGATCGGCGAATGACCGTCCATATGCTGCGTGCCCTCGCCCGTCAGCGTGGTGCGCCCCGCCGTCGCGGCCAGATAGAAGCCACGTGCCAGCTGGTCGGCGGCGGCCCACATGAAGTCGCCGGTGCGCTGATAGCCGAACATCGAATAGAACATATAGATCGGCACCATGGGCTGACCATGGGTCGCATAGCTGGTGCCGGCAGCGGTGAAAGCGCCCACCGAGCCCGCCTCATTGATGCCGGTGTGCAGAATCTGCCCGTTCTTCGCCTCGCGGTAGCTCAGCATCAGATCGTGATCCACCGGCGTGTACTGCTGGCCGTTGGGGTTGTAGATCTTGGCCGTCGGGAAGAAGGAGTCCATACCGAAGGTGCGCCCCTCATCGGGAAGGATCGGCACCACGAAGGGCGAGAAATCACGCTCGCGCATCAGATCCTTGAGCAGTCGCACAAAGGCCATCGTGCTGGCCACCTTCTGATGACCAGATCCCTTCAACGAGGCCTTGTAGGCCTTGTCGCCGGGCAGGGTCAGCTTCTTGCCCACGGTGCGACGCTCGGGCAGGAAGCCTCCGAGCTTGCGACGCTGCTCCATCATGTATTGCATCGCATCGGAGTCCTCAGGCTCCTTGTAATAGGGCGGCAGATAGGGGTCGGCCTCGATCTGCGCATCGCTCACCGGGATATTGCAGCGATCACGAAGACCCTTGAGATCATCGATCGCGAGCTTCTTCATCTGGTGGGTGGCATTGCGTCCGGCGAAATGGCTGCCCAGGAAATAGCCCTTGATGGTGTGCATGAGGATCACCGTCGGGGCGCCGTTGAACTCGGTGGCCGCCTTGTAGGCGTTATAGATCTTCAGATAGTCATGGCCGCCGCGGCGCAGCGACCAGATCTGGTCGTCGCTCCAGTCAGCCACCATGGCCGCCGTGCGGGGATCCCTGCCGAAGAAATGCTCACGCACCCAGGAGCCGTCATTGGCCTTCATCGTCTGATAGTCGCCGTCCTTGGTGACATTCATCAGATTGACCAGCGCGCCGTCGGTGTCGGCCTCCAGCAGCGGATCCCAGTTGGAACCCCAGATGACCTTGATCACATTCCAGCCGGCGCCGCGGAAGAAGGCCTCCAGCTCCTGGATGATCTTGCCGTTGCCGCGCACCGGCCCGTCGAGGCGCTGCAGATTGCAGTTGATCACATAGGTGAGATTGTCCAGACCCTCATTGGCGGCGAGCTGCAGGGCTCCGCGCGCCTCGGGCTCGTCCATCTCGCCGTCGCCCAGGAAGGCCCAGACATGCTGCTGGCTGGTGTCCTTGATGCCGCGGTTGTCCAGATAGCGATTGAACTGCGCCTGATAGATGGCGTTCAGCGGGCCGATGCCCATCGATACCGTCGGGAACTCCCAGAAATCAGGCATCCTGCGCGGGTGCGGATAGCTGGGCAGGCCGCGTCCACCCATGGGACGGGAGTATTCCTGACGGAAGCCATCGAGATCAGCCTCGGTGAGACGACCCTCCATGAAGGCGCGGGCATACATGCCCGGGCTGCCATGGCCCTGGAAGTAGATCTGGTCGCCGCCGCCGGGATGGTTCTTGCCACGCCAGAAATGGTTCATGCCCACCTCGTAGAGCTGCACCGAGCTGGCATAGGTGGAGATGTGTCCGCCCACGCCCACGCCCGGGCGCTGTTGGCGGTGCACCGTGATCGCCGAGTTCCAGCGCAGCATATGGCGCACACGCTGCTCCAGGTCCTCATCGCCGGGATAGGCGACCTGCTCGGCCGGGGGGATCGTGTTGACATAGTCGGTGGAGACCAGCGAGGGGATGCCGATCTGCCGGGCGCGAGCTTGCTCATTGAGTTTCAGCATCACATAGCGGGCACGGTTACGACCGTCCGCATCGATCATGCCGTCAAGCGAGTCCTGCCACTCCCGGGTCTCCTCCGGGTCGGTCTCGGGCAGGTTCGTTGGCAGTCCGTTGAGAATCGGACCGGGTTGCTCGCGAGGAATCACTGTCGTCCTTCCATCTGGGCCGGCGACAGCGATCGTTGCTGCCGTCTTTCATCATTCAACCTGACCTCCCCACCGGTCTCAACCGCTTTCGGGCTCCGCACCGTATTCAGCCGAGGGCGCATGACGGCGATGGCGCAGGCTGGGCGCCGGTGAGGTGCCGCGCGGGGCCCGCAGGGCTTGGGAAGAACGGCCTCGGAGCCCTTGGACCCTTGGGCCCCATCCCCGACCAATGCGGCTCCCTCTCCCGTCGGCTCGGGGTGCGCTGCGGTGGGGCTGTGGCGGTGACGGCGGGACCGGTCCCCTTCCCCTGACCGCTCGGTCCACACCCACTCCCCGTCTGCCCGATCACGGATGACTGCCGTGCCGCCGACGATCCGCGTGACGGGCGGTCACAGGCCACTTGGCGCCGGACCGCTAGCATTTCCACGACGAAGGGATGGACCATGTCACTGTTCGCCGCAGTCGAAGCGACGCCCAACGACCCGATTTTCGGGCTTACCGACAAGTTCAATCGGGACACCGACCCCAATAAGGTCAACCTCGGGGTCGGGATGTACCAGGACGACGCCGGGAATGTCCCTGTGTTGGAAAGCGTGCGCATCGCCGAGCAGCGACTCGCGGCTCATTCCACAGCGGCGACCTATCCGCCGATGGACGGGCTGCCTGATTACAACGCGGATGCTCAGCGGGTGGTCTTCGGGGCCGACTCGCAGGCTGTGGCCGATGGACGTGTGGTCACCGGCCAGTCCCTGGGCGGGACCGGCGGACTCACGCTGGCCGCCGACGTCTATTCGAGCGTCTCACCCAATCACAAGGCCCTGGTCTCAAATCCGACGTGGGCCAATCACATCGCGATCATGGCCCACGCCGGTTATCAGGTGGGCAAATACGCCTATTACGACGGCAAGACCGGCATCGACATTGACGGGCTGCTGGCCGACCTCACGAAGGCCGAGCCCGGCACCCTGGTGATCATGCATGAGTGCTGCCACAATCCCACCGGCTATGACCTCACCCGTCAGCAGTGGGACGCCGTGGGCGAGGTCATCAAGCAGCGCGGGCTCATGCTCCTCATCGACATGGCCTATCAGGGCTTCAGCGAAGGGCTTGACGAGGACGCCGAGACGATTCGACGCCTCACCCGGGCCGGGCTGAGCTTCATGGTGTCAAGCTCCTTCTCAAAGAACTTCTCGCTCTACGGTCAGCGTGTCGGCGCCGTGCATTTCGTCTGTGCCGACACCGATGAGGCCGAGCGGGTGCGCAGCCGGGTGAAGACCGCGGCGCGTGAGGACTATTCGACGCCCCCGCTCCACGGTGCACAGGTCGTGCGCACCGTTCTGCAGGACGCCCAGCTGCGCGACACCTGGATCGATGAGGTCACGGCGATGCGGGATCGGATCAAGCAGATGCGCACCGCTCTTGTGGACGGCCTGCACCAGGCGGGCATCGATGACATGGACTTCATCAACACCCAGGCGGGGATGTTCAGCTACTGCGGCCTGTCCAAGGCCCAGATGGAAGAGTTGCGCTCGGTCCATCACGTCTACGGCACCGATTCGGGACGTATCTGCGTCGCGGCCCTCAATTCCCGCAATATCGCCCACGTGGCCGCGTCGATCGCGGCTGTCAGGAGCAAGTGAGGGCCATGGGACGGTCCACCACGGCGGACCACCATCCCGGGTCGGGCCGATGACCCAGAGCCTGCCCCCGGTGCTCAGCGAGCAGCAGCGTGCCACGATCACCGCGCACCTGGTCGCCCACAGCGGCGAGCTGACCACCAGGGTCGTCGAGGCGATTCAGTCTCGTCACAGCTGGTTTACCCGTCTGGGTGCCGAGGAACGCAGTTGGATCACGGTGGTCGCCCGTGCGGGCATCGACAATTTCATCAGCTGGTTCGCCGATGACGCCAAGGCCGAGGTGAATCCCGGCGCGTTGTTCAATGCTGCGCCCCGAGCACTCACCCGCAAGGTCTCGCTGCACCAGACCGTCGACCTCGTGCGCACGACCGTCGAGGTGGTGGGCGAACAGATCAATGACCTGGTGCCGCCCGCGCAACGTCGCGCGCTTGAGTTGGCCATCGTCTATTTCTCGCGCGATGTGGCCTTCGCTGCCGCGGAGCTCTATGCGCGGGCAGCTGAGTTACGTGGTGGCTGGGATGAGCGGATGGAGGCCCTCATCGTTGACGCCGTGGTGCGCGGCGAGGCCGATGAGATGGTCGTGTCACGGGCCTCCGCCCTGGGCTGGCGCAGTCAGGGCGCGGTGCTCGTGGCGGTGGGCCCCAGCGAGCCGGGCACCGACCTGGAGAGCTACCGCCATGGCGGCGAAGAACTCGGCCTGACCGTTCTCGCCTCCCGGCAGGGCGGGAATGTGATTCTGATCGCCAGCGGCGAAGCCCTCACCGACTCAGCCTCGGCGCAGACGGTCGTGGAGGCGCTCGCGCCACAGTTCGGCCCGGGAAACGTCATCGTGGGCCCTGTGGCACCCAATCTCGCGGGAGCCAACCGCTCGGCGCGCATCGCCCTGTCAGCCGCTCGCGTGGCCTACGCCTGGCCGGCCTGTCCCCGAGTGGCGCGCTCGGCACAGTTGTTGCCGGAGCGAGTCCTGGCGAACCAACCGGAAGCTCGTGAGGCCCTCGTGACCGGCGTCTACCGTCCTCTGATGAGCGCGGGCCGAGAGCTTCTGCACACGGCCGAGGCCTTCCTTGAGGAGGGATCGCTCGAGGCGACCGCGCGCGCTCTGTTCGTGCATCCCAATACCGTGCGTTATCGTCTCGGTCGCATCGCCCAGATCACCGGCAACTCGCTGACGCAACCACGCGAGGCCTTCGTGCTGCGCTTGGCGATCACTGTGGGACGTCTAGCCGACAATGGCGAATGAGTCCTGATCCCTCGGGCGTCTTCGACTGAACAGGCAACTGCCCATCCACGAAACCCCTGGATGACTCCACGGTGAGCTTCGCCCTCAGCACCGTGCGTCCGGCGCATCCATCACCCGGAAGCACGCCGCGAAGCAGCTGTTCGCACAAATGATTACCGCTCCGATGGCTGCTTTGACGACTGAATTTGTAGGGTTCATACAAAGGCGCATGGTAGTTTTTCGTCACGCCCAATGCCGGTTCCACAGATCGATCAGAGGAAGATGGTCAAGTGCTTGCAATCGTCGCGCCCGGGCAGGGCGCCCAGACACCGGGCTTCCTGAGTCCCTGGCTCGAGCTCCCGGAGTTCGCCGAAGGCCTCGCCTCCTTGTCGCAGGCGACCGACCTCGACCTAGCCCAGCTGGGTACCACCGCGGACGCCGAGACCATCAAGGACACCGCAGTCGCCCAACCCCTGTTGATGGGAGCCGGGCTCTATGCCGGGTTGGCCATTGATCCCGGGCAGGCCCATGGCGGTTTCGCCCTGGCTGATGTCGTAGGAGGCCACAGCGTCGGCGAGATCACCGCCGCTGCCGGCGTCGGAGTGCTTGACCCGGCGCAGGCGGCCGTCTTCATCCGAGAGCGCGGCCGCGGAATGGCAGCCGCCTCGGCGGCGCACGCCACAGGCATGGCCGCAGTCATCGCCGGCGACCCGCGCGAGGTGGTCGAGGCCATCGAAGCTGCCGGGCTCACCGCCGCAAACTACAACGGACGAGGACAGATCGTCGCGTCTGGATCCCTGGACGCGATCGCCACGCTGCGTGAGAACCCGCCTGCTCGGGCGCGCGTGATTCCGCTCAAGGTCGCCGGCGCCTTTCATACCCACTACATGGCCTCAGCCCAGCCGGCCCTCACCGCCCTGGCCGCCACGATGACCACCCACGATCCCATCACCCGATTGCTGTCGAATGCCGATGGCTCGGTGGTCTCCTCGGGTCACAGCTATCTGGAGCATCTGGTCGATCAGGTCACCCTGCCGGTGCGCTGGGATCTGTGCATGGACACGATGCGTTCGCTGGGCGTGACCGGCATGCTCGAACTCACGCCCGCCAAGACCCTGACCGGCATTGCGAAGCGCAATCTCGCCGGCATCGAATTATTCAATCTGAATACGCCAGACCAGCTGTCCGAGGCGCGCGACTTCTGTCGCAAGCATTCCGGACGACTTCATGAGCCCCAGGAGGCCTGAGGGATGACCACTGTGAAAACTTCGACCGGCGCGCAGTATGCCCGGATTCTCGGCACGGGTTCGCACCGTGGCTCCCGGGTGGTGACCAACGAAGAGATGTGCACCATGATCGATTCCACCCCGGAGTGGATCGAGCAGCGCACCGGCATCCGGGAGCGCCGCTGGGCCACCAAGGACGAGACCGTCCTGGCGATGGCTGCCGATGCGGGCCGCAAGGCCCTCGACATGGCCGGAGTGACTCCTGAGCAGGTGGGCGCGATCATCGTCTCGACCGTCTCGCACCACATCCCCTCACCGGGCCTGTCGGACTATCTCGCCAAGGAGCTCGGCTGCCCCTCCCCCGCCACCTTCGACATCTCCGCCGCCTGCGCCGGGTTCTCCTATTCGCTGACGCTGGCTGAGTCGATAATCCGCGCCGGACATGCCGGCAAGGACGGCTTCGTGCTGATCGTCGGCGTCGAGCGTCTCAGCGATATGACCAATATCGCCGACCGCAGCACCGCCTTCCTCTTCGGCGACGGCGCTGGCGCGGCAGTCGTCGGCCCCTCCGACACCCCGGCGATCGGTCCGGCGGTCTGGGGCTCCAAGCCCGCCAACGTCGAGACCATTGAGATCCAGCCGTGGACCGAGGCCGACAAGAACCCCACCGGCTTCCCGCTGATCACGATGGACGGGCACACCGTCTTCAAGTGGGCCCTGTCCGAGGTCGCCGACCACGCCGCCGAGGCCATCAAGGCCGCCGGGCTGGCCCCCGAAGATCTCGATATCTTCATCCCCCATCAGGCCAATGACCGCATCACCGATGCGATCATCCGCCACCTGCATCTGCCCGACAATGTCTCGGTGTGCCGCGACATCGTCGAGACCGGCAATACCTCCGCGGCGTCGATTCCGATCGCCATGGACACGATGCTCCGCGAGGGACGGGCGAAGAGCGGCCAGACCGCGCTGCTCATCGGTTTCGGGGCGGGTCTGGTCTATGCCGGACAGGTCGTCGTTCTACCCTGATTCGAGGCCGCTGCCCCGGTCGCGGCAATTCCCTTCATCACTGTGATTCGAAGATCACCACACATCTGTCGTCCGACAGGTGTTCCCACCAGAAAGGCGCCATCATGGCCACCACCCAGGAAATCCTCACCAAGATCGCCGAGATCGTCAACGACGTTGCCGGTGTGCCCGTCGAGGATGTGAAGCCCGAGAAGAGCTTCGTCGACGATCTGGACATCGATTCGCTGTCGATGGTTGAAATCGTCTACTCGCTGCAGGAGGCGTTCAGCATCGACATCCCCGATGACGACGTCAAGAACCTGCGCACCGTGCAGGACGCCGTCGACTACATCGAGAACGCCCAGAAGAAGGCCTGACCCGCGCGGTGATGGCGCTGGTCCCGCCGAGCTGTGCGGCAGCGCCATCACACAGTGCACGGCAAGTGAGTGACCGGGGTCGCCGGTGAGTTCGGCGACCCCGGGAGAAGACCGTTTGACATCGTTCCACCAGAGGAGTTCTCAATGACCACAGTTGTCATCACCGGGATGGGCGCGCTGACGCCTCTCGGCAACGATGTGGCTACCACTTGGCAGGGTCTTCTTGCCGGACGCAGTGGGATCGACGTCATCGCGGAGGACTGGGCCCCCGAGCTTCCCGTGCATATCGCCGGAGTCTCGCCCATCGATGTGAACGCTGAGCTGAGCCATGTCGAGATCAGGCGCATGGACAGGTCGAGCCAGCTGGCGGTGATCGCCGCCCGACAGGCCTGGCAGGACGCCGGATTCACCTTCGCGCCGGACAATGAGACCGACCCTGAACGGGTCGGGGTGGCCGTGGGCACTGGAATCGGTGGTCTCGAGACCACCGTCACGCAATGGGATCTGGTGCGCGACGGCAAGCGCCGCATGGTGAGCCCCTTCGCGGTGCCCGCCCTCATGCCCAATGCCTCAGCCGCCAATGTCGGCCTGCGCATCGGGGCGAAGGCCGCCGTCCACGCGACTGTCTCGGCCTGCGCCTCAAGCAATGAGGCCATCTCCCTGGCCGCCGACATGATCCGCCTGGGGCGAGCCGATATCGTCCTGGCCGGTGGGGACGAGGCCGTGGTGCATCCGCTCACGATGGTCGCCTTCTCCCAGATGCAGGCCTTGTCGAAGCGCAACGACGAGCCCCAGCGGGCCTCGCGTCCCTGGGACCGCGGCCGCGACGGCTTCGTCCTGTCCGAGGGGGCGGTCATGCTCGTACTGGAGTCCCTCGAATCGGCGAAGGCCCGTGGCGCCAAGATCTACGGGACGCTCGCCGGCTCGGGCATCAGCGCCGACTCCTATGACATGGTGAAGCCCGAGCCCGATGGGCTCGGCCAGATGGCGGCCATGCGCAAGGCACTGGCCGACGCCGATCTGACGCCTGCGGATCTGTGCCATATCAATGCCCACGCCACATCGACCCCGGCAGGTGACACCACCGAGGCACATGGCATTCGCACGCTGCTGGGTGATGACGCCGATCATGTGGTGGTCACCGGCACCAAGTCGATGACGGGTCATCTGCTCGGCGCTGCTGGAGCCCTTGAGACGATGGCCACCGTGCTGGCCCTACGCGACCGGGTCTGCCCCCCGACGATCAACCTGGACGACCCCGAGGATGATCTGCGCATCGACATCGCCGCCAATGAGCCCAGGCCTCTGCCGGCCGAAGGCCGGTTGGCCGCACTGAATAATTCCTTTGGCTTCGGCGGCCATAATGTGGCCGTCGCCATCACGAACGACAATGTCACCGACGACGCACGGTAATGAAAACCGGATCGCGGTGACCCTGGCCCGGGCGGTCTCGGCCTGGGCGGTCTCGGCCCGGGCGGTCTCAGTCTGAGCGGTCTCGGCCCGGGTGATCCCGACTGAGTGATCACGCATCGACTGATGTCGTCAGGCCGGAGAACCTGACAAGGGTGGTGGGGCTGATCCCAGATCAGCCCCACCACCCTTGTCACCAACTTCCCTTGTCACCAGCTTCCTTGTGCCAGCAGCTCACCAACGACGGCCCTGGGGCCGGCCAGCCCGGGTTTCAACGACTCTGGGTCTCGTCCCCTGCGGGCTCAGCGCCGCACGCGGCCTGCTCCTGTCTCCATGTCAAGGCCGCTCGATCGGGAAGAGGCTCAGACCGCCCGGGTGAGCCAGCGCACCGGGGCGTCCTCGCTGGCATGACGGAAGACCTCAAGCTCCTGGTCCCAGGCCGTGCCCAAGAGATCGTCCAGCGCCGAGCGCAGCCCGACATCTGAGCCCTGCTCGTTCAGAGCCGCGCGGATCCGGTTCTCGGGCACCTGGACGTTGCCGGCGGCATCGGTGCCGGCATGGAAGACCCCCAGCGAGGGTGTGAAAGCATAACGCTCACCCATATCGGGGCTGGCGTCCTGAGTCACCTCGAAGCGCAGCTCGCGGCAGCGCAGCAACGCGGACACGATATGCGCACTGGTGCCCTGGGGGCCCTGCCAGGTCATCTCGGCGCGCAATGTGCCTGGCTGAGCCGGCTGTGGCGTCCATTCGGGATGCACCTGATGCCCTAGGACTGCTCCGATCGCCCACTCGATGTGTGGGCACAGTGCACCCACGGCGGAGTGGATCAGGATCACACCGCGCGTCTCGTCTGCCATGCCGGCCCCTTTCGTCGTTCAGGTTTGCCTTCCCCAGCAGCCTGTCGACGACTCCGCGCATGTCCTTGGTGCCCGTCATTGACTTGTTGTCGCACCGGCGAGAATCATGCACACCGGTTCTGTTGACGATTGTGCACCACGCAGAGCGCGGTTACCAGTCCGGGCCCGGCACCAGGTGGTCGCTAGGGTTGCCGCTATGAGCACCCAGCCTTCGCATCCGGCCCCCACCGTGTCTGACTACGGAGCATGGACGTCCCCGCTGTCCGTCGAGCAAACGGTCGCCTCGGGCGTCACGCTGCGTGAGTTCGGCTCCGACGGCGACGATCTCTATTGGCTGGAATCGTCCCCTGACGACGCCTCACGCCTCACCCTGCTGCGCAGCAGCGATGGACAGATCACCGAGCTCACGCCCGCTCCGATCACAGTGCGCACGCGCGTCTACGAGTACGGGGGCGGTTCCTGGGGTGCCCGGCAGGGCACCGTCGCGTGGAGTGATGACACCAGCGGTCAGGTGATGGCGACCAGCCTTGGCGGGCCCACGATGGCTCTGACGCCAGCCGACCCTGCGCTGCGCTATGCCTGCTTCATCCCCGTAGCCGACCATGAATGCATCATCGCCGTGCGGGAAGATCACCGTGCCCCGGGCGACCCGGTGATCACGCTCGTCGCACTGCCCTGGCCCACGGACACCGTCGTGCCTGACGAGGGCACCGTACTGGTTGAGGGCGCTGATTTCTACGCTGATCCCACCATCAGCCCCGATGGCCAGCTGGCTTGGATCGAATGGAATCAGCCGGCGATGCCCTGGGATGCCTCAAGCCTGCGCACCGGAAAGCTGAGCTCGGCGTCCGGGCTCTGCGTGGGTCAGGTGCGCACGCTCGTCGACGGCCAACTCGCTGACGGCCAGCAGATCTCAGTGCAGCATCCCCACTGGGTGGCCGATGGTCGGTTGCTCTTCCTGAGCGACGCCGGCGGCTATTGGAATCTCCGCTCGTGGTCGTCCGATGGCGGTCTGCAGATCGTGGTCGACGAGCACGCCGATGGCGATCTGCCCATGTGGCAGCAGGGACGCAGCGCCTTCGCCACCACCACAGACTGGATCTACTACGCCGCCTGGGATGAGGGAATCTGCTCCCTGAGCCGGGTGCCACTCGCCGGCGGCACCAGCCAGCGGCTCACCAGCGTCTCGGATGTCGACGGTCTGGCAAGCGTGCAGGGGATCGCCTATGCACTCGTCTCCCGTCCCGACGCGCCGCCCGCGGTGGTGCGCATCGGCGGTGAGGGCATTCATGTCGAGCACAGCCCCGGCGTCGCACCGGACCCCCGCACCACGTCAATCGCCCACTCGCTGACCTTTCAGGGCAGGCAGGGACCGGTACAGAGCTGGTTCTTCGCACCCCAGAACGAGAGCTTCGTCGCTCCCGACGGCGAGCTTCCACCGGTGATCGTGACCGTGCACGGCGGCCCGACGGGCGTGGCGAGCGATGAATACGATCCCCAGACCCAGTTCTGGACATCGCGGGGCATCGGCGTGCTGTCGGTGAACTACTCAGGCTCGGCCGGTTTCGGACGTGCCTACCGCGAGCGTCTGCGCGGACAATGGGGCGTCATCGATGTGGAGGACTGCATCGACGCGGCCACGGCATTGGTTGACGCCGGACTGGCCGATAGGAACAGAATCGCCATCATGGGCGGCAGCGCCGGAGGATTTACGGTCTTGTCGGCACTCACCACATCCTCGGTGTTCTCGGCCGGTATCTGCCGCTATGGGATCGCCGATCTGGTCGCCATGCAGGAAGGCGGCACCCACAAGTTCGAGGCGAGTTATAACGAGGGTCTCCTGGGCCCGTGGCCAGCAGCGCGCCAGATCTACCGGGATCGATCCCCTCTGCATCATCTGGACGATCTGCACGCGCCCATGCTGATCATGCAAGGCCTCGACGACGCCGTAGTACCCCCGCAACAGGCCGAAACCCTGGCGTCCGCGCTCCGTGCCCAAGGCCTGCCGGTCGCAGTGGTGATGTTCCCCGGGGAAGGGCATGGCTTCCGGCTTCCGGCCACGCGACGCCGTGTGCTCAACGACTCGCTGAGCTTCCTGTCACAGCTGTTCGGCTTCCAGGCCGCTGATCCGCTGCAGCCGGTGCAGATCGAGAATCTCTCCTCCTGAGCCGCCAGACCTGTCCTGGGCGGCCGTGCGGGCCCAGCACACCGGTGCCCGTGCCCTGTGGTGCTCCGCTGACCCCGATCTGCGCCCCCACGGTGATCCGAGGCACTCCCCCCGGATGCCTTATCCTTCTGCGGGATCCCCGTCGGGATGATTCGGCTTCCCGGCGCGGCGAGTCCCGCATCGGGCAAGGGTCTCAGGCTCTGGCGAGGTCGTAGTCCCGGGGTCCAAAGAGCGCAGTGCCCACGCGCACGGTGGTGGAGCCATGGGCGATGGCGAGCGGGTAGTCACCGCTCATCCCCATCGACAGCTCCGACCACTGCGAGTCGAGCACAGCGTCATCGCGCAGCCGGCCGGCCAACACGACCAATCGATCAAAGCAGGCGGCGACGCGCGCCTGATCGGAGCTGTTCACCGCCACCGTCATCAGCCCGGCAACCTCAAGGCTCCTGAAGGGAGCCAACGAGGCACAGAAATCGTAAGCCTGCTCGGGATCAACGCCATGCTTGGCGGGCTCCCCCGAGGTGTTCACCTCAACGAGCACCCTCAGGCTGCGCCCGGCACTGTCGAGCCGGCGATCCAGGCGGCGGGCCAGCTTGAGCGAATCCAGGGCCTGGAATTCGTCAATGAGCTCGGCGACGGCATTGACCTTGTTCGACTGCAGGTGACCGATGAGCGCGAATCCAAAATCGTCGTCAGCCTGTTTCTGCGCAGTCTTGGCAACGATCTCCTGCACATGGTTCTCGCCGAAGAGCCGCGCAGCCCGATGGCCTGTCTGCTCGTCGAGAGCCTCATTGACGGCACGCAAGGCCTCGATGGGGTGGGTCTTGCTCACCGGGAGAAGCCGTACCTGTGCGGGATCCCGCCCGACATCGTGGCATGCCCGGGCGATGCCGTCCAGCACGCCGTGCACCCGATGGCCGGCCTCGGCCGTTTCGCGCCGGTTCTCATTGAGTTTGTCCGATTCCATGTCCATCAGGGCCACCTCGCTGCCTGTGAGATCACGCCGAGTGCCGCGAGCACCGCAAAGATCAGGGCGATGCCGGCGAACCGGTCCGTAACCTCGTGATATTCCTCCACATAGCCGATCTGACGCGAAATCGTCTGATAGACCTCTTGCAGGTTCTTCATGGAGTCCGCGGAGTATTTCTTTCCACCCGACAGCTTTGCCACCTGGGACAGCTCGGCGTGGTTCACCGCGACCGTCTGCCGTTGACCGTTCTCAATGACATATCCGGTCGACGTGCCATAAGCGATCGTATAGATCGGCACATTCTCCTTCTTCGCCTCGGTGGCGGCGTCGGCGGAATCGCGTCCCATATTCGTCGCACCGTCGGAGAGCAGGACGATCGCTCCCGGGGCAGGGTCGTCGGGATGATCGGGATCCTGGGGTGCGAGCTTCTTCAGCACATCCAGGGAGGTGTAGATGCCCTCGCCGATGGCCGTTGATGGTGCGAGTTGGATTGCATCGATCGCGGTCTTCAACGCGGTGCGATCGGTGGTGGGTGGCATCTTCACATTCGCCGTGCCCGCGAAGGTCACCAGCGCCACATTGAACGCGGAGGGCAGGGAGTCCACGAACTGCTTGGCACCAGATTTGGCCGCATCGAGTCGGTTGGGGCTCACATCAGTGGCCTCCATCGAGCGCGAGACGTCAATGGTCACCACCACGGTGGCGCGCTCGCGGGGCACCCGCGTCATGGCCTGGGGACGCGCATAGGCGACCACCAAGGCGGCCAGGCAGAGCACCGAGGCGAGCACCGACAGATGCCGCTTCAGCGCCGCATCGCGGGGAAGCACACGCCGCAGGATCGAATTGCGATTGTGCGAGGCACGTCGTCGAGCGGACAGCACGAGATAGAGCAGGGCCACCGCGACAGGCACGGCCAGCCACCAGAGCCGCCCGGGATTCATGAAGCTGAACAGGGGCACCATCACGGCCACCTCGTTGCCATCGACACGGCCCCCAGCGCCGCAACCACCGCGAAGGCCAGGGAATACAGCGCCCATTGGGCGGTGACCTCGGTGTGGGCGGTCTCATAGCCGACATCGGAGGTCAATGTCTTGTACACATCGTTGAGCTGGGAGGCGCTGGCGGCGTCCAGGGCCTTGCCTGAGCTGGCGTCGGCGATCTTCGAGAGCATCGCGGTGTCAGGGGCAACATTGAAGCGTTGCCCATCAAGATCGACATAGCCGTTCTGGGTGCCGAAGGCGATCGTATAGATCGGCACATTGGCCTGTTTGGCCCGGTCGGCCGCGGCCACCGGATCACCGCCCGCGGTCTCAGCGCCGTCAGAGAGCATCACCATCAGGCCCGGAGCTTGTTTGCCGTCGTCACCGGCCGGGGCCTGTTTCAACGCCTCGAGGCCGACATCGATCGACGAGGCCAAGGCGGTGCCGTCGGCGAGCTCAAGGCCCTTGATCCCCTGATTCACCGGAGCCCGGTCGGTGGTGGGCGGCACGAGCGTATTGGGATGGCCCGACAGCGTCACGACGCTCACATTGTATTGGGCGGGCAGTGCAGCCACGAACTGCGTTGCCGCATCCTTTTCGGCCGCCAACCGTGAGGGCGAGACGTCCGTGGCCATCATCGACTGGGAGACGTCAAGGATGAGCACGATGGTGGCGCGTTCCCGGGGCACCTTCACATCGCCCACCGGGACCGCCCAGGCGCCGGCGATCGCAGCCAGGGAGCACAGGGCCATCGCCACGGCCAGGTGGCGGCGCCATTGACGTCGATTGGGCACCACCGCACCGACAATGCCGGTGTTGGTGTAGCGCACGCCGCGCCGCTTGCGCAGCTGGAGCACCACGATGTAGGCGATGATCAGCAGCGGGATCACGATCAGGGACCAGAGCCGGGTGGGCTGCTCGAACTGCCACCACAGGAATCTCGTGACATTGTCCATCAGATGCTCACGCCCTTGGGCGGCTGCGAGATCACTGCGGCGGTGCGCCGATAGGTGAGCACGAAGCGGGCGATGTCGGCGACCCAGTCGTGATCGGTGCGCAGCACGACGTGCCCGGCTCCGGCGCGGCGGATGGCCGCTGCGGTGCGTTCACGCTGGGCGGCCGACGCGGCGTTGACGGCCTGACGGGTGCGTTCCTGATCGGTGTCGACGAATTGTGAGAAATCGGTCTCGGGATCGCGGATGAGCATTTCCCCCATATCGGGGAAGTCGATCTCTGCGGCGTCGAGCACCTGCACGCAGACCACCTGGTTGCGCACGGTGAGTCGTCTGAGGGGGCGTTCCCAGGCGGGCGGGACATTCGGATCGATCTCGGCGTCCCCGGGGATGAGGAAGTCGGAGACCACGATCCTCATGCCACGGCGCTGCTGGGCCCGGTTGAGCGCCTCGATACCGTCGGCGAGCTCGAAGTTCCCCGGACTGCGGTCGGGTTGGATCGGATCGGCGAGCATCCTGCGCAACAGGCCGTAGAGCGCATTGCGCCCAGATCGGGCCTGCAACCGGGTGATGCCGTCGTTATGCATGATCATGCCGCCGAAACGGTCGCCCATCTTCTGGCTGATAAAGCCGAAGGTGGCGATCGCGGCGATGCCGAGATCACGCTTGGTCATGCCGCTGGTTCCCCAGTTCATCGAGGGCGTCGCGTCCAGCAGCGCCCAGACCTCAAGCTCCCGGTCGGCGATGGTGTCGCGCACATGGGGCACCGTGGTGCGGGCGGTCACCGCCCAGTCCATGCGTCGCACATCGTCCTGACCCGGCACATAGACCCGGGCGTCATTGAGGTCTGAGCCGGGACCGGGCAGGAATCCCAGATGATCGCCCTGGAGGAATCCGTCAAGGCGACGCACGATGGTCAGCTCGAGGCGACGCAGGGCGGCCTCTGGGGCCAGACCATGCAGGCTGAGCGTGGGGCCGGAGGGCTCCCGCAGCACCGACATGATCGCCGCGCCATCGCCCCTGGTGGAATGCCCGGCAGCTGGCCTGACGGGTTCCGTGGGCGGGCGAAAATCCGGGTGGGCGTTCACGACGCCACGCGTCCTCCGGCGGCCGGCTGGGCGGGAGCCTGAGCCTTGTTCCACACCGGGGTCGGGGCGGGCACCATGGCCAGCACCCGGTCGACCACATCGGCTGGGCTGACATTGTCGGCGATGGCGTCAAAGGTGAGCGCCACCCGATGCGACATCACATCGGGCGCGACCGCCTGCACATCGCTGGGCAGCACATAGTCACGTCCATGGATAAGGGCCAGGGCACGTGCCGAGGCGACCAGTCCGAGCGTGGCGCGTGACGAGCAGCCGATCTGGATCACCGAGCTCAGATCAGGCATATTGAATTCGGCCGGATTCCTGGTGGCGAGCACGAGGCGCACCACATATTCGGCGATGAGATTGTGCACGAAGACATTGGCGGCCTGGTCCTGCAGGCTGCGGGTGACCTCGGGATCAAGCACCTCGGTGGCCTCGGGCGCCCGCACCGACATCCGGCGCAGGATCTCCAGCTCCTCGTTGCCCCGGGGATAGGGCACATCGACCTTGAGCAGGAAGCGGTCGCGCTGGGCCTCCGGCAGTGGGTAGACGCCCTCGGACTCGATCGGGTTCTCGGTGGCGATCACGATAAACGGATTCGGCACCGGATAGGTCTTTCCGGCGATCGAGACCTGCTTCTCGGCCATGAGCTCGAGCATGGCCGACTGGACCTTGGCCGGCGCGCGGTTGATCTCGTCGGCAAGCACGAAGTTCGTGAACACCGGGCCGAGCTCGACGTCGAAGGTCTCCTTGCTCGCGGAATAGACACGAGTGCCCACGATGTCGGAGGGCACCAGATCGGGGGTGAACTGGATGCGGGCGAAGCTGCCGCCCACGACCTTCGAGAAGGTGCGCACCGCCAAGGTCTTCGCAGTGCCGGGCACGCCCTCCAGCAGGATATGGCCCTTGGCCAGCAGCCCGACCATGAGTTGCTCCACCATGTGTTCCTGGCCGACGATGACTCGCTGCACCTGGCCGATGGCCTCGCCGAGTTTCTGGGCGGCTTCGGCGGTCGACATCTGCTGCGCGCTGTCACTACTCACTCGGTACTCCTGGCGTCGTCGGGACGCGGCCTGGCGGTGCCCGCGTCGCTGGCCACCATACCGTGCAGATCAGGCCCGGCCCGGTGCTCCGAGCGGCGTTGACACACTCAGGCGGAACACACAGCAGGCGCACAGTGCCATGCGAGAGAAGGCCGCGGAGGTGGGGGTCCTGACCGGGGCTCACAGCTACCGCCCAGCGGTCTCACTTCGTCGCTTTGGCAGATTGTGGTGAGATGGCGGTGATGTCGGACGATCAGAGCTCAGCCACCCCGGTGCCGGATTCGACGCCCGGGGGCGCGCAGCCGTCCGTGGACGCCTTTCCACTGCTGCCCACCGATCCCCCGCGGATCGGCGACTGGTGGCTTGACGCACGACTCGTCGCCCGGCCAAGTGGCGTGGCCTTTCTGGCTCATGGCTCCGATGAGTCGGCCGTGATGCTCGTGCTCCTCTCGCAGGGAGCTGCCGGCGACGCGGCCGCTCGTGACCGGCTGGCCGGTGAGGTCAATCGCATGAGCGCCGACACCGTGATCGCCCGGGGCGGACAGGGCCAGGACGACGGTCGGCTCGCCGGACTCTTTCACAGCACTGCTGCCGATCCGGTGGAGCCCGGTGCCGCGCCGCTCGCCCCCTGGACAGTGCTTGCCTGGGACGATTCGACGAATGCCCTGGCCGAGGCCGATCGGATTCTCCGCTCAGTCGATCTGTCGGGCAGCCCCGAGCTGGGGCGTCCCACCGGACCCTCGTTCTCCCTGCCCTGGATAGGGCGCTCGCAGCCTGGGAATTGGCGTTCCCGGCCGCTCAGCTGGCCTGATCGCCATGATCGCACCGGCTGGGTGCCCATGGCGGTGAGCTGGCTGCTCATGCTCCTGGCCGCGACCACCGCAGTACTCATCGCCGCGCTGATCTTCCAGAATCCTCCCAGCGGAGGGGGTGGCGGCGGCGGTGAGTCATCGCAGTCGAGCAGCGCCTCGGGCAGCAGCAGCGCCTCCCCCAGCGAGTCCTCGGGAAGCGCCTCCCCCAGCAGCTCGCCGAGCGGCTCGGGCAGTGAATCCGGCTCGGCATCGCCGTCGGCCGGTGAGGGCTCGCCCACGAAGACCCCCTCGATGAACGCACCAGGTCAGGGAAACGCCAGTTCCACCCAAACCGCCACTCCCCAGCAGTCGCGGCTGTGATGGGCAGCTCACACCGACGTGCATCGGAGGCCCTCGGAGCGATCCGCTTGATCGCCACCGATCTTGACGGCACCTTCCTCGACCGCGAAGGCGCCCTGGTGGCGCGCAATGTCGCCGCGATGCGGGCGGCCGCCGCCCGAGGAGTGGCCATCGTGATCGCCACCGGTCGGCCCTATCGGTGGACCGGGGTCATCGATCCGATCTCCGACATCCATCCCTTCCTCGTGTCCAGCAATGGTGCGGTGATCGCTGACCCTGCGACCGGTGAGCTGCTGCATTCCTGGCCCATCCAGTCCGCAGCGGCTCTGGAGTTCGCCAGGGAGCTCCTTGAGCGCATCCCTGACGCCTGCTTCGCCGTGGAGTTCGCCTCGCATGAGTGGGGTGCCGATCGGCGTTATGTCGTCGCCCATCCCGAGGGCCAACCCGATGTGGTGGCACCGCTGGCTGAGCTCCTGGATCATGCAGCCGTGGTGAAGCTCCTGGCCCTGTCACCGAGCACTCCCACTGAGCAATTGGCCCACGCCGCCATCGAACCGGCGCGGGGGCGGGTGGATCCCACCTTCTCCTTCGTGCGCGACCAGGGGCTGGTGGAATGCAGCGCCCCGGGGGTGAGCAAGGCCTCGGCGCTGTCGGTGATCCTTGATGATCGGGGCATCGCGCCCGCCCAGGCGATGGCCTTCGGGGACATGCCCAACGACCTGCCGATGCTGCGGCTCGTGGGCCATCCCTTTGTCATGGCCAATGGCCATCGCCTCATTCTTGACGCCGGTTTCCCCGTAGCCGGAGATGCCCGTGAGGGAGCGGTCGGAGCCGTCATCGAACGCGAGCTCGGGATCCATCCCCAGGGGCTGGATGCAGGCACGGGAGCCGCGAGTTCCCCGGGCGAGGACCCTCCTGCAGCCGGATCCCACTGACGAGATCTCGGGATCGGCTCGCCGCAGTGGCGCGGGCGCGGGGCGATCAGTGGAGCAGCTCGTCGGGCAGGGCCTCGATCAGCCGTAACCAGAGCTCGCTGGCGGTGGGATAGGACGGCACCGCGTGACGCAGCAATGGAATCGGGGTGGCACCCACGATCGCCATGGTGGCGCCATGGATGAGCTCCCCCACCTCCGGGCCCACGAAGGTGGCGCCCACGATGGTGCGGGTGGCCTTGTTGACCACGAGGTTGGCGTGACCGCTCAGATCGTCGCGCAGGAGCGAGGCTCCGGCCACCGAGTTGTAATCGACCGCCGACACGGCGACGTCCAGCCCCTGGTCGCGCGCCTGCTGTTCCGTGAGGCCGGTGTGGGCGAGCTGTGGCTCGGTAAAGATCACCTGCGGCACGGGAACCGAGTCGGGAATCTCGTCGGGTCGCCGCCCCAGGGCCTGAGCAGCGATGCGCTCGCCGATCACGCGGGCCTGGTATTTGCCCATATGGGTCAGCATCGCGCCACCGCTGGCGTCACCGACGGCGTGGAGCCACTCGGGGACACGCCCGGCCGTCAGATCGGCGGCGTCCAGCCCGATCGCCTCCAGGCCCACCTGTGACAGTGAGGGTTTGCGGCCGGTGGACACCAGGAGCTCATCAACTACGAGTGTGTCCTCGGCCTCGTCATCCAGCTCGATGGTCACCGGGCCGCCGTGCACACGGCCCAGCCCGGTCTGGCTGACCTGTTGGCGCGTGCAGGCCCGCACAGCTGCCCCGGTGACGATGCGCACTCCCTGCTCGCGGAGCCCCTGGGCCACCAGTTCCCGGGCAAAGGGTTCTTGACCGGGCAGAATGCTCTTGCCCCGCACCAGCATGGTCACCTGTGAGCCCAGGGCGTTCATCCAGGTGGCGGCCTCACAGGCCACCACTCCCCCGCCGACGATGCCCAGCCGCTCCGGGACCTCCACCACGCCGGTGGCATCGCGTGAGCCCCAGGCGCCGATGCCCTGGTACATCGCCGGGACGCTCGGATCGCTTCCGGTGGCGATGACCACGGCGTGACGGGCACGAAGGGTCACCGGTTCGGGGCCGTCAACCATCACCGTCCGCTCGCTGACGAGGCGCCCCCGGCCACGGATCACATCGAGTCCGACACCCTGGGCCCAGGAGACCTGGCCCTCGTCGCGATAGTGGGATACCCAGTGATCGCGTCTCTTGAAGAGTTCCTGCTTCGACAGGCGTTCGGGGGACAGACCGTGCATATGATCCGCCTGTCCGGCGACCTCCAACGGAACCAGCAGGGCCTTGCTCGGCATGCAGGCGTAATAGGAGCATTCACCCCCGACGAGCTCTGCCTCGACAAGGGCCGCGGTGAGCCCGGAGTGCTGCGTGGCATATTGCGCGACGTTCTCGCCGGCCGGCCCGGCACCGATCACCACAACGTCGTAGTCACGAATTGCCGTTTGCGCTGATTGAGCATCCATTTCGCCATGCTGTCACAACACGCAAGGCGGCATGCGGCGTAGCCACCAGTTCCGCACCGGGGCTTCTCATGGGGGTTGCGCGGCACTCCTGGTCGCCAGTTCTCGGCCCGATCGGGGAACCGGCCGGATAACACCGCCGCCCGAGGCCATGGCGGGGAGGAAGGGGCCGCCTTGATGCCCAATCTGACACCTGCGAGGCCCCGTCAGCATCTCTGGACACCAGGAGTAGGTACAGCAGCATCACGGTCAATGACCCCGGTGAAGGCGACGGCCCCACCATAGCTGCCCGCGACATCCTCGCGGAGGCCATGGTAGGGCCGTGCACGCGCGGGTCCACGGTCTTACGACCGGAGCCACTGTTTCCTCCCAGGGGTGTCGAGGAAACCACGCACACCAATAGTTGCATCATTGGGGCCCAAATAACAGTGCGTTGTTAGGTTTTCCCGCTGACAACGGAAAAATTCACCGGTTCGGCAGGGCCCTATCCTGAAGGCATGCTGAGCTATCAGGTGCACGAACTGCGACGCCGCGTCCCGGTCCGCGATTTCGTGGCTGACTATGTGGACCAGCCGCGCTTCCTGGAGCTGTGCCGGGCTTGTCCAGCACACAACCGCACATGGGCCTGCCCCGAGTTCGACTTCGACCCGGCCGATGTGTGGAAACGCTTTGAATGGCTACACCTCGTCTGCTTTTCCATGGATTTTGACGACGATCAGAAGCGCACCGGATGGGATCGCGAGGAGCTCACCCATGAGGTGATGGATATCTTCTCCACAGAGAAGAAGCGCGCCCTTCGCACCATGATCGCGCTGCGCAACCGCACCCCGGGGTCACAGGTGCTCGGCGCCGGCGCCTGCGAACTGTGCCGAATCTGCACGCGCACCCAAGGCCGGCCCTGCAGGCTTCCCCAGCTGCTCGTCCACTCCCTGGAGTCCATGGGCGCCGATGTGGAGTCCACCTCCCGGCAGCTCTTCGACCATCCCATCGAGTGGAGCGATGGCACGACCCTGCCCGACAGCTATGTGCTCATCATGGGCCTGCTCTGCGCCCGGGACACGCTTCCCGCCAGCGTCTCCCGGGCGAGCGACCCTCTGGTGACCAACGTTCCCCGCGAGAACGCGCGATAGTAGATCCGTGTCCGTCAACCCCAGCTGGCAGCTCCTTGCCGCACTGATCCTCATGGTGGCGCTGTCTGTCGTCGCATCACGAATCGCCCATTTCAAGATGGGTCCCGCCATGGCCTGGGCTGCCGTTCGCGCCACTGTGCAGCTCCTCGTGGTCTCAGCGATCATCGTGGCGGCGATCGCCCATCTGTGGAGCTCAGCCCTGTTCGTGCTGGCCATGTTCGCCATCGCCGTCTGGACGACGACGGGCCGTGTGGGCACGCGGAATGCCTGGGGCTGGTCGGCGCTGGCGATGGCCGCGGGCGTGGCGCCACTGCTGGTGATCGTCTTCGCCACTGGGACAGCGCCGGTCAACGGCTATTCCCTGGTGCCAATCGGCTCGATCTTCGTGGGAAATATGATGACGAGCCACACCCTCAACGGTCGACGGGTCTTTCCCGCGCTGCGTGACAACATCGCCACCTATGAGGCGGTGCTGTCCATCGGGTTGCCCAGGTCGAATGCCATCGGCATGGTGCTCGAACCGATCGCCGGCGAGGCCATCGTGCCGGCGCTGGACAGCACCCGCACCGTCGGGCTGGTGACGCTGCCCGGCGCCTTCATCGGAGTGCTCTTGGGCGGAGGGTCGGCGCTTCAGGCCGGCGCAGCCCAACTCCTGGTGCTGGTGGGCATCGTCGCCGGTCAGGCTGTCACCGTGGCGGTGATGAATGCCTTCATCCGCCAGGCACGGCTTCTTCCCCGTGATCTCAAGGCGCGGCTGCGGCCCTGACCCCTGCCCGCGCACGCCAGGGATGATCCACAGACGACGGTTTTTCCGTCACTTCGTGGAAACCCTGCCCAGGCAAGCCAGGGATGATTCCTCCTCTGCGTGCTTGGGATGATCCCTGCTCCGCGCATCTGGAGCTCCCGCGAGGGTGCGACGATGTCGGTGACCCGCCCTAGTCGATCCCGTGGCCCACGCCCTGGGGCAGCCGTCGGCGTTCCCAGCCCAGCAGCTCCTCCGCCTGATCAAAGGCGAAGCGATCGGTCATCCCCGCCACATAGGTGACCACACCGCGCATCGGGTCGTCGGGGTCGCGATGATCCTGGGGTAGCCGCTGCTGATGGGCGAAGTAATAGGAGACGAGCTCCTGGAGCACCTTGATCATGGTGTGTGATTGGGCCAGTGACTCGGGACGGGTATAGATCTGCTCATAGTTGAAGCGGCGTAGATCGGCCAGGGCTTGCGCCGTCGCCGGATCCATGCCGATGGCGCCAGTGCGGCAGGAGGTTGCGACCACCGCCCCGATCAGGGCGTCAAGCTGGCGTGACAGGCGCGTGCCCAGACGCTCAAGCACTCGGGAGGGAACCTGCTCGGCGTCGACGATCCCGCTGTGAATCGCATCCTCCAGGTCGTGGGCACAATAGGCGATCCGGTCAGCCCAGCTGACGATCTCACCCTCGATCGTTGAGGGTGCCGGGTTTGACCACGAATGGTTCGCGATGCCGTCGAGGGTCTGGCGGCACAGATTCAGATCGGCCAGCGCGACGTGGGCGCCCCAGGGTCCGTGATCGAATCCCTCGGGCAGGAAGGCGTCGAAGGCCTCTTCCGAAGCGTGTCCGCCGGGGCCATGTCCGCAGTCATGGCCCAGCGCGATCGCCTCGGTGAGGGTCACATTGGCTCCCACGCCGCGGGCGATTGAAGTGGCCACCTGTGCCACCTCGATCGCGTGGGTGAGCCGGGTGCGTTGATGGTCGGTGGGATAGACGACCACCTGGGTCTTGCCTGCCAGGCGACGAAATGCGGTGGAATGGATGATGCGATCACGGTCACGCTCAAAGCAGGTGCGCAATGGATCGGAGCGCTCCTCCCGCAGCCGGTCGCCGGCACCATGAGCCCGGGCGGCGCCAGCGCGCAACATGGAGTCTTCGCGACGCTCACGAGCCAGCCGATCGATGACGTCACCGCGTTCGACGACTGCATGGCTGTCACGGTGGGGACGCACCACCTCGTCGCCGCCCAGCTCGTGCTCATGCCCGGCCATCGTCTGCGCCCACTGGCGGGTGCGTGCCGTCACATCATGCTGGGTGTCGTCGTCCATCGAATCATCCTCAACCACTCCACCAGTATGGCCGGAGACACTGACACAGCGGCCTTCCCGGCTCGCCCAACCGCGGTCGGGTCAGTGTCCCCAGTCGGTCAATTGCCCGACGACGGTTCGCCCGCCCCGAACAGCCAGCTCGCGACGACGGCTCATCCGCCGGAGACAGCCAATTCGGCATCGGACAGATCGAGGTCGAGACCCGCTCGATCGTCGAGCCAGCCATAGGGCATGACCACCTTGTGACGTGGCGTCCCCTGACGTCCCCGGGGCCGCCCGAGCTCGCGTGTGGGATAGGGACACTCGGCCCCGGCCTTGTCGAGCAGGCGCGCCAGGAGGGCGTCCAGGGCCTCGAAGCTGTCGATCAGGCCGAGGCTGTGACGCAGCTCTCCACCCACGGGGAAGCCCTTGAAATACCAGCTCATATGCTTCCTCAGATCGGTGAGTCCGTGCTTGACGCCCATCTGGCGGGCCAGGAGCTCGCCGTGACGGCGCACCACCAGGGCCACCTCGCCCAGGGTCGGCAGGGTCTGCACCTGCTCGCCGCGCACCGCGGCGGCCAGATCACGAAACAGCCAGGGCCGTCCCAGGGCGCCGCGGCCGATCTCGACTCCGGCGCAGCCCGTCTGCGCCATCATCGTCAGGGCGTCGGCGGGTTCCCAGATGTCTCCATTGCCCAGCACCGGGATGTCCACGGCGGCCACGAGCTCGGCGATCCGCTCCCAATGAGCGTGGCCCGCATAGGCCTCGGCCACCGTGCGTCCGTGCAGGCAGATGGCGGCTGCACCCTCCTCCTGGGCGATGCGACCCACGTCGAGGAAGGTCGTGTGCTCGTCATCGATGCCCACCCTGGTCTTGACCGTGAGCGGGACCCCGTGGGCGTCCGCGGCCCGCACCGAGGCCCGGATGATCGCCCGGATGAGGTCGAGTTTCCAGGGCAGCACCCCACCGCCCCCCTTGCGGGTGACCTTTGGCACCGGACATCCGAAATTCAGGTCAACATGGTCGGCCCGATAGTGGGTGCACAACTCGTCGACGGCCCGGGCCAGCACCTGCGGATTGGTGCCATAGGTCTGCACGCTGCGGTGGGGCTCGTCGTCGAAGAAGGTGAGCATCGAGTCGGTCTTCACATTGCCCACGACCAGCCCGCGACTGGTGATCATCTCGCAGACGCACAGCCCGGCGCCCTGCTCATAACACAGCGTGCGATAGGCGGCGTTGGTGACGCCCGCCATCGGGGCCAGGACGACCGGCGTGTCGATCCTGAGCCTCCCACCGGAAGGGGAAACGAGCGTCAGCGGTTGAATCGGGGCCACCGAGCAATAGTAGGCGCTTGACGGCCGGTGTCAGACACACCCGCTCAGCCGCCGACTCCGAGAGGCGTGCCTGGCGTGCACGCCCTTACGCGCTTACGCGACACATCGCCCCAACGCGAGGGGGCTGCCCCGCCGCGCGATGCGACCGGACAGCCCCCTTGCTGGAACTGCGGTGACTCAGTTGTCCTGCGAGTGACGACCGCGGAACACCGAACGCCAACGCTCCTTGTTCACGGTGGCGATCGCCGTCAGCGAGATGCCCGCCGGGCAGGAGACGGCGCACTCTCCGTAGAGCGAGCAGGGACCGAAGTCCTCATCGAGCTCGGCGACCATGCGACGAGCGCGCATGCTGCGCTGTTCCTTGCCCTGGGGCATCTTTGACAGATGCGCCAGCTTGGCACCGGCGAACAACATGGCCGAGCCATTCGGGCAGGCTGCCACACAGGCGCCGCAACCGATGCAGGTCGCGAAGTCCATGGCCAGTTCCGCCACCTGCTTGGGCTGCGGACTGGCGTCGGCATCGGGAGCGGTACCGGTCATCACATTGACCGTGCCCCCGGCCTGGATCAGCTCATCCAATGCCGTCCGGTCGATCGCCAGATCGCGGATCACCGGGAAGGCGTTGGACCGGAAGGGCTCCAACTTGAAATGCGTCACCTCGGGGAAGGCACGCAGATGCTGGCGGCAGGCCGGGGTGTTGGCCAGCGGGCCGTGCGGCTTGCCGTTCACCAGGAAGCCGCAGCATCCGCACACGCCTTCTCGACAGTCAGACTCGAAGACGACGGGCTCGCCACCCTGCTCGATGATTTGATCGTTGAGCCGATCAAGCAGCTCAAGGATGCTCATCTCGGGCTCGGCGTCATTGACGTCGTAGTGCTCAAAGGCACCCTTGGCGCGAGGACCTGCCTGGCGCCAGATATCCAATGTGACCTTCATCGGTAATCCCTCACCTGCAGATCGATCAGCGAGAACTCCAAAGGCTCGCTGTGGCGGACATGAACCCCATCGGGGCGGGTCTCCCAGGCCGAGACCGCGCACCAATCGGCGTCGTTGCGCTTGGCCTCGCCTTCGGGAGTGGCGTACTCGGTGCGGAAGTGGGCGCCGGCCGACTCACGGCGGTCCAGGGCGTCGAGGATCATGACCTCGGCGAGCTCGATGAAGTCGGCCACCCGGCCGGCCTTCTCAAGCTCCTGGTTGAGCCGGTGGTCGTCGCCGACGACCTTGACATCCTCCCAGTACTCCTTGCGTAGCGCCCGCACCTCGGCGAGGCCCTTGGTGAGGCCCGCCTCGTCACGGCTCACGCCGCAATAGGCGTAGAGGATGTCGCCGAGCTTGCGGTGGAACCACTCGGGACGGTGTGTGCCCTTGTTGGTGAGGAAGGCATTGATGCGATCCTGCACTCGACCCAGCGCGTCCTTGACAGCCGGGTCCTGCACGGGCAGCACCGGCTTGCCCACATAGTCGGCCAGATAGTTCGGCACCGACAGGGGCAGTGTGAACCAGCCGTCCACGGAGGCGGACAGCAGGGAGTTGGCGCCCAGGCGGTTCGCGCCGTGGTAGTTGTTCGACGCCTCGCCGCCCACGAACAGACCAGGCAGATTGCTCATCTGGTCGTAGTCGACCCACAGGCCGCCCATCGAGAAGTGGGCACCCGGTGCGATGCGCATGGGAACCTCATAGGGGTCCTCACCGGTGGCATCGAGGTACATGTCGAACAGGTTGCCGTAGCGCTCGGCGATGGTCGCCTTGCCGAGACGCTTGATGGCGTCACGGAAGTCGAGATACACCGAGTTGTGCAGCGGTCCCACCCCATGTCCGCTGTCAATCTGGGTGCGGGCGTTGCGGCTGGCGACGTCACGAGGCGTCAGATTGCCGAATGCCGGGTATTTGCGCTCCAGGTAGTAGTCGCGCTCGTTCTCGGGGATGTCATTGGCCGGGCGATCGTCGCCGGCCTTCTTCGGCACCCAGATGCGGCCATCGTTGCGCAGTGACTCACTCATCAGCGTGGTCTTCGACTGCCAGTGCGAGCTGACCGGAAGCGCTGTCGGGTGGAACTGCAGGAAGCACGGGCTGGCGAAATAGGCGCCCTGCCTGTGCGCACGCCAGGTGGCGGTCGCGTTCGAGTTCTTGGCCAGTGTCGACCAGTGGTAGACCGAGCCGTAGCCGCCGGTGCACAGCACCACGACGTGGGCGGTCCAGGCCTTGATCTCACCGGTGAGCAGATCGCGGGTGACGATGCCCTGAGCGCGACCGTCCTTGACGATCAGGTCGAGCATCTCGGTGCGATTGTGCATCGTCACCGTACCGGCGTCGATCTGCTCCTGAAGGGCCTGCGAGCAGGCGACCTCCAGCTGCTGACCGGTCTCGCCACGGGTGTAATAGGTGCGGGAGACTTGCACGCCGCCGAAGGAGCGGGTGGCGAGCTGGCCGCCGTATTCGCGGGCGAAGGGTGCGCCGATCGCATACATGTGGTCGATAACGCGCACGGACTCGGTGCCCAGGCGGATCACATCGGCCTCGCGGCCGCGATAGTCGCCGCCCTTGACGGTGTCCTTGACGAAGCGCTTGAGCGTATCGCCGTCGACCTTGCGGGCACGGGCGGCGTTGATGCCACCCTGGGCGGCCACCGAATGGGCGCGCCGCGGCGAGTCATGGAAGCAGAAGCAGTCGACGTCATAGCCGAGCTGTCCGAAGCTGGCGGCGAAGCCGGAGCCGGACAGGCCCGATCCCACGACGATGACCTTCATCTTGCGGCGGTTTGCCGGGTTGACCAGGCGGTATTCGTCCTGGCGATGCTCCCAGCTGTGCAGCACGTCACCGGCGGGAACATGTCCGTCGATCTCCGCGCCCACCTCATATCCGGCGGCCTTCTGGGCCGGGCCCAGGTGGTCGCGAGCGGCCTCGCCGGTCAGATGCGAGAGCGGACCATGGGAGGCGGCGCGCGCCGGCTTCGTGGCTTGCTTGGTTGATGCGGCCTTGCCGGCAGCACCCGAGAAGAGGTTCTTGATGATGTTCACGAGATCACTCCAGCGAGGATGAGCATGGGGAGTGCACCGTTGGCCACGACGATGGCCAGCGCGATGAGCAGCCCGATGAGGAACCAGACCTTGCGGAGACGGGGGCCGGTGCCACCGAAGTCGTTGATCGTGTTCCAGGCACCCTGCCCGATGTGGCAGCCGATGATCACCATGATGAGCGAGTAGAAGATCGCCATCCAGGGACGCGACAGGCTGGCCACCAGGTTCTCATAGGCGTGGATCTCCACCTGGTCGCCGCCGAGGTGCACGGCCGGCTGGTAGTACTGCGATGACAGACCGGCGCCGATCGTGAGGTCCAGAAGATGGACCACCACGAAGACGAGGATCAGCAGGCCCGACAGGATCATCGTGCGAGCGAAGAAGGACTTGGGCTTGGCTCCATAACGGCCGTACTTGCCGCGAGCCTTGCGACCGCGCAGCCAGACGGTGATGCCGGCCCACACGTGCAGCACCAGGCAGGCTGACAGCACCAGGCGGAAGATCCACAGACCACCCTCATAGGGCAGCAGCGGATACAGCAGGGTGCGCAGGAAGCGGGCATAGGCGTCGTAATCCTCAGGGCCCATAAAAGCCTTGAGATTTCCGACCATGTGCACAAAGACGAACAGGGCGAAGATCGTTCCAGTCACCGCCATGGTGACCTTCAGAGTCACATTGGACGGACGTTGCTTCAGCTTGTGACGCGTTACAACGTCCCCTTGCCCTCCTGATGTCGTCAGACCGACACTCATGAGGAACTCCATTCCGAGGGTTAATTGGTCCTACCATATGCCCCACGGCGTTCCGGGGCCCATTTGGGTAGGGGGTTGCCACCGGTTCTCGTCATACCTGGGGCCCATATTCTGTGGACCACGCAGCTTGTACTCCGCCACTGAATCGCACAGTTTCTGTTCCGAACGCATGGCACTAGGGGTGACGGCGCACACGCAGGGCAGAATGGCGCGATGCATTGGACCGGCGTTCAGTGCGCACCGCGCACAGAAGGCATATTCCCATTGCGACAGATAGTCGCGATCCGGGCGATTCGTGACAGATAGTCGCGATCCGGGCGATTCGCCTGACAATCACGCGCCGGCCGGCTCGGTCTCAGTCCGATGGATGAGTCGGGGTCGGTGAGCCGGACGAGGGGCGCAGGGTGGCGAATGGGTCGGTCACCCGGTATTCGGGGTCAACGAAGCGGTAGGTGCGGGCTGGGCGACCACCTTCAGATCCGGAGCGTCGACGGCGTCCGGTTGGGGCGATCTGGCCACGGCGCGTCAGCACCCGCCCCAGATTGGTGACATCCACATCGTGGCCGAGCACGCCCACGTAGACATCGCGCAGCTCCTTGAGGGTGAACTCGTCGGGGGCCAGGGCGAAGGCAATGTTCGTATACGACATCTTGCTGCGCAGCCGCCTGATGCCGGCCTGCACCACGGCGGCATGGTCAAAGGCCATGAGCGGTAGTGCTCGCGTGTCGAGCCATTCGGCCGCTCCCCCGGCCACTGGACCGCTCTGCCCCAGTAAAACCAGATAGGCGCTGGCAATCGTGCGCTCGAAGGGGTCGCGACCGGGATCGGAGAAGGTCGCCAGCTGTTCGGAATAGCGGATGCTCGTCAGGTCGAGGCGTGCCGCGAGATGACGTTGCACGGCCTGATCCATAGTCTCCCCCGCGTCCACAGGGCCGCTCGGCAGCGCCCACTCGTCGCGGAACGGCTCCCGATGCCGGCGCCAGGCCATCACCTCGAGCCGTGCGCCGGGCTCAGCGAGTGCCCGGAAGACAACAGCCAGCACCTCATGGCGAAATCTGGCGACCGGCGGCTGATCCGGCGCTTGTGTCGTCATGGGGCCATGCTATCGTTCTGATCAGTTTTCGACTCTCGAACGATAACCACTCTGAGGAAGTCTTCATGACCGACATCGCCATCAGCCAGGACCTGTGGGCTGACGAGATCCACGACCTCGCACGCAGCCGGGACGCCGTGATCCTGGCCCACAACTACCAATCGCCGCAGATCCAGGATGTGGCCGATCACGTCGGCGATTCGCTCGCCCTGTCGCGCATCGCCGCCGAGGCGACCGCCTCAACGATCGTCTTCGCCGGAGTGCATTTCATGGCCGAGACCGCCAAGCTGCTCTCCCCAGACAAGACCGTGCTGATCCCCGACGCGAACGCCGGTTGTTCCCTGGCCAACTCCATCACCGCCGACCAGCTGCGGGCCTGGAAGGCCGAGCATCCCGGCGCGGTGGTGGTCAGCTATGTCAACACCACCGCCGAGGTCAAGGCAGAGACCGATATCTGCTGCACCTCGTCCAATGCGGTCGAGGTGGTGGCGTCGATCCCCGCCGATCGGGAGATCCTGTTCTGCCCCGACCAATTCCTGGGTGCCCATGTGCGACGCCAGACGGGCCGGGAGAACATCCATGTGTGGCTGGGCGAATGCCATGTGCATGCGGGGATCTCGCCCGATGAGCTCATCGCCCAGGTGAGCGAGCACGCCGACGCCGAACTGTTCGTGCACCCCGAGTGTGGCTGCACCACCACGGCGCTGTGGCTGGCGGGTCGGGGCGATCTACCCGAGGAGCGGACCAAGGTGCTGTCCACCGGCGGGATGCTCGACGCCGCCCGCACCACCTGCGCCCGGCAGGTCTTGGTGGCCACCGAGGTGCATATGCTGCACCAGCTGCGTCAGGCCAACACCCAGACGACCTTCACGCCAGTGAATCCGCGCGCCACGTGCCCGTATATGGACATGATCACCCCCGAGAAGCTGCTCAGCTGCCTGCGTGACGGCCACGACGAAGTGACGATCGACCCGGCCATCGCCGACCGCGCCAGGCAATCCGTGGAGCGAATGATCTCCATCGGGAACGCGGGACGGGGCGAGTGAGCATGAACGCCATGACTATGGGCGCCGAATTGGCACACGGCCCGCTGTCCTGGCATGACAGCACCGGCGTGATCGTCGTCGGATCGGGAGCTGCCGGCCTGATGGCGGCGGTGGAGCTGGCTGCCGCCGGCGTCGACACCATGGTGTTGTCACGCGGCGAGATCACCGATTCGAGCACCGACTGGGCACAGGGCGGTTTGGCGGCGGTGTGGTCAGACCAGGACTCCCCCGAGCTCCATGTGAGCGACACCCTGACCGCCGGGGCCGGGCTGTGTGCGGAGGAATCGGTGCGCATCCTCGTGGACGAGGCTCCCGCCGCGCTGCGGCGACTGATCGAGCTGGGTGCAATCTTCGACAAGGACCAGGCCGGCGACATCGACCTGCACCTGGAGGGTGGACATCACGCCCGCCGCATTTTGCATGCTGGCGGTGACCAGTCAGGCCACGAGGTGGAGCGCACGCTCGTGCAGTGCGTGGCCGACGCCGTCGACGGTCCATTGACCGTCCGTGAGGGCGTGCGTGCAGTGGACCTCCTGCTCGATGAGCAGGGTCGCTGCGTCGGCGTCCGCGCGCTCGACTCCCGGGGACGGCTGGGCGAGGTGCGGGCCACATCGGTGGTGCTGGCGACCGGCGGGATCGGCCAGCTGTGGACCACCTCCACCAATCCGTCGGTCGCCACCGGCGATGGGCTCGCAATGGCCTGGCGTGCCGGTGCGGTGCTCACCGATCTGGAGTTCATGCAATTCCATCCCACGATCCTGGTGGTACCCGCCGGCCACCGTATTCCCGGTGATCGGGGCGTGCTCATCTCCGAGGCCGTGCGGGGCGAGGGCGCCTTCTTGATTGACCATGAGGGCAGACGGGTGATGGCCGGGCTCCACCCGCTGGCCGACCTGGCTCCCCGTGATGTCGTCTCGGCGGCTGAGCACGCGCATATGGCGCGCACCGGTGAAGAGCATCTATTCCTCGACGCCACCGCCTTCGGCACCCGGGCCTGGGAGAGTGAGTTTCCCTCGATCCTGGCGATGTGCCGCGAGCGCGGGGTTGATCCGGTCACCGAGCCCATTCCGGTGCGACCGGGCGCGCATTACCACTGTGGGGGCGTGCGCGCTGACATGGATGGAGGCACCAGCGTCGAGGGGCTGTTCGCGGTCGGGGAGGTCGCCTGCACTGGCGTGCAGGGAGCCAATCGCCTGGCGTCCAATTCGCTGACCGAGGGCCTGGCCATGGGCCGTCGGGTCGCCCGATTGATTGCAACCGGCCGGTCTGCGTCGGCCGCCGCAATCCCCGGTCGATTGGCCATGCGCACGCGGTTGACGCCCAGCGATCCGGCGCTGTTCGGCCGTGTGCGTCAGACGATGACCACCTCCGGCTCCGTGTTGCGCAGTGAGCAGGGCCTGGCTGACGCCCGAGCAGCATTGCGTCACGCGGCGACACCCGAAGGCCTGACGTCACCGAATGACACGGGTGTGCCGGGCACCAACATCGCGCATGTCAGCGCACCGTCGACGGACACGCTCACCAACGCCGAGCTCGACGCAACTAATGCCGCGCAGGTGGCGGAGCTAATTCTCCACGCGGCCCAGCTTCGTCATGAGTCGCGTGGCAGCCATCGTCGCTCCGACTACACCGAACGCTCCGAGCAGTGGCAACGCCATCTGGACTGGCAGCTGGGCACAGCCGGGGTGTCGGAAATGACCATGCGAGCCGTCTGCCACGACCGCACCCGCGAAAGGACCGCAGCATGACTACCAATGTGGGCGAGAGCCCCACCACGATCGACGCCGACGATGTCGCCCAGGCGTTGCGCGAGGCCGGACTCAATCCGGCCGATGTACTGGCCACGATCGACCGAGCGCTCGATGAGGACTTGGCCTATGGTCCCGATGTCACCACGGAGGCGATCTTCGCCCCCGCCGACCGGGCCACGGCTTGGGTGGCGAGCCGCCAGGATGGTTGCCTGGCCGGATTGCCGGTGGCGGCAGCGGCCATCCATCGCCTCGCCCAGCGCATGGACGTCATCGCCCAGGTGACACTGCTTGCCCACGATGGCCAGCGGGTTCGTCCCGGCGACCGGGTGCTGCGGGTGGAGGCGCCGCTGCGTTGCCTGCTCACCAGCGAACGCACCATGCTCAACCTGCTGGGACAGCTGTCGGGGGTCGCCACCCAGACGGCACGCTGGGCTGACGCGCTAGCCGGCAGCGATGCGGTGATCCGCGACACCCGCAAGACCGTGCCTGGGCTGCGGACCCTGCAGAAATATGCCGTGCGCTGCGGCGGCGGACAGAACCACCGGATGGGCCTGGGTGATGCCGCGCTGATCAAGGACAACCATGTTGCCGCGGCCGGCGGGATCACCCAGGCCATTGAGGCGGTTCGCCGCCACGCTCCCGACGTGGCTTGCGAGGTGGAATGCGACACCCTGGATCAGGTGCGCGAGGCGGTCGGGGCCGGCGCCCAGCTGGTGTTGCTGGACAATATGCCGCCCGAGATCATGGCCCGGGCCGTCGCGATCTGCCGACCCGCCGGCGTGAAGACCGAGGCCAGCGGGGGCCTGCTGCTCGCCGACGCCGCCGCGGTTGCTCCCACCGGCGTCGACTATGTGTCGGTGGGGGCGCTCACCCATTCCAGTCGCGTGCTGGATCTGGGTCTGGACATGGACTGAGACGCATTCCCGCGAAAGACACTCAGCCCAGAAGGCAGGGGGTCCGTCACACGATCGTGTGACGGACCCCCTGTGTATCTGTGTGTATCAGTGCGTTCAGCAGCCGAGCAGACGGCTCGACAGATAGTCGCTGACCCCGGCCAGCGGCACGCGCTCCTGAGCCATCGAATCGCGCTCGCGGATCGTCACGGCATCGTCGTCAAGGGTGTCGAAGTCAACCGTCACGCAATAGGGCGTACCGATCTCGTCCTGCCGACGATAGCGCTTGCCGATCGCCTGGGCATCGTCGAAGTCGACATTCCAGTACTGACGCAGCTCATCGGCCAGGCCGCGGGCCTTGGGCGAGAGCTTCTCATTGCGCGACAGGGGCAACACGGCGACCTTCACCGGTGACAGGCGCGGGTCCAACTTGAGCACGGTGCGCTTGTCGACGCCGCCCTTGGCGTTGGGTGCCTCGTCCTCGGTGTAGGCGTCAACCATGAAAGCCATCACCGAACGGGTGAGACCAGCGGCCGGCTCAATCACATAGGGGATGTAGTGCTTGTTCTGGGCCTGATCGAAATAGCTCAGGTCGGTGCCCGAATGCTTGGTATGCGTCGTCAGGTCGAAGTCGGTGCGATTGGCGATGCCCTCCAGCTCGCCCCAGTCTGAGCCGGCGAAACCGAATTTGTACTCAATGTCGACGGTGCGCTTCGAATAGTGCGAGAGCTTCTCCTTGGGATGCTCGAACAGCCGCAGATTGTCCTCGTCGATGCCCAGGCCGACATACCAGGCCTTGCGATGGTCGATCCAGTACTGGTGCCATTCCTCGTCGGTGCCTGGCTCCACAAAGAATTCCATCTCCATCTGCTCGAACTCGCGAGTACGGAAGATGAAGTTTCCGGGCGTGATCTCATTGCGGAAGCTCTTGCCCGTCTGGCCCACGCCAAAGGGGGGCTTCATGCGGGTGGAGGTGAGCACATTCTTGAAGTTCACGAAGATGCCCTGGGCGGTCTCAGGACGCAGATAGTGCAGCCCTGCCTCGTCATGGACGGGTCCCAGATAGGTCTCGAGCATCATATTGAAGTCGCGGGGCTCGGTGAACTGACCGCGAACGCCACAATTGGGGCAGGGAATGTCCTCGAGCTTGACCGAGTCGGCGTCGGCAATCCCCTTGCGGAAGGCGAATTCCTCCTGCAACTGGTCGGCGCGGAAGCGCTTGTGACAGTTCTGGCATTCAACCAGGGGGTCATTGAAGACCGCGACATGGCCCGACGCCACCCACACCTGACGGGGCAGGATCACCGAAGAGTCCAGTCCGACGATGTCACCGCGGCTGGTGACCATATAGCGCCACCACTGCTTCTTGACGTTTTCCTTGAGCTCCACGCCCAGAGGGCCATAGTCCCAAGCAGCCTTCGTGCCACCGTAGATCTCGCCACTGGGGAAGACGAAGCCCCGCCGCTTACACAGGTTGATGACCTTGTCGAGTTTGCTCTCTGCCACTGTTGCTCCTCTGGTTGCCCGGGCCTGGCCCGGTCACGTCCCGATACCTGGCTGGCATCGGATGGGCGCCCGCCGGGATCCCGCGGCCGCTTCCCCCATCATGCCCGAATACGCCACTTTCCTTCCCCGTGCCCAGCCCTCCGCTGCCGCTCCCTGCGGTCGATCATGCGCGCTGGAGTCCCTGCGGTCCTGCGTACCGAGCTCCCTACGGCCCTTACGCGCTGGACTCCACGCGACCCTTCGGACCACGTTCTATGCTGATATCCGCGCGGAACGCCTTGTTGAGAATGATTTGCACATGAGAACCGTTCTTATCTAGAATCATTCTCATGAACTTCTCGCCGCGTACACGGCTCTCGAGATGGGCCGCAGGCCTTGTTCTCGGAGCGCTCGTCATTCCGCTTGCCGCCTGTTCCACGCCGTCAGCCTCGTCGTCGAACAGCGCCTCGGCAGCCAAGATCAATGTCGTCACCGCCTTCTATCCCTTCCAGTTCGTCACTGAGAGGGTCGCCGGCGACCATGCCGATGTCAGCTCGCTGACCGCCCCCGGCGCCGAGCCCCATGACCTTGAGCTCACGCCCAAGCAGACGGCTTCGATCGGCAGCGCCGATCTGGTCGTCTACCAGACGGGCTTCCAGTCTGCCGTCGATGACGCGGTCAAGCAGGCCACTCCGAAGCACGCCGTGGACGTGGCCACGATCGTGAGCCTCCAGGCGCCGGAGGGGACGGTCAACCTGGGTGATGGCGACGATGATCAGTACACGAAGGATCCGCACGAGTGGTTGGACCCCACGAATGTGGAGACGATCACCAATGCCGTGCGCGACCAGCTGAGCTCCATCGATCCCTCGCACAAGAGCGACTATGAGTCGAATGCCGCCAAGTTGGTCACCGATCTTCAGGGCGTCGACAACAACTACAAGACGACCCTGAGCACCTGCACCCAGAAGACCTTCATCACCACCCATGCCGCCTTCGGCTATATGGCGCGACGCTATGGGCTCAACCAGATCGGCATCTCGGGTCTGTCCCCGGAAGAGGAGCCCTCACCCACCCGTATCGCCAAGGTGCAGGAACTGGCCAAGCAGAACAATGTGACGACGATCTTCTACGAGACACTGGTCTCACCGAAGGTGGCCGAGTCAATCGCCGGGGATCTGAATCTCAAGACCGATGTGCTCGATCCCCTGGAGGGCATCACCGACAAGTCGCGGGGCACCGACTATCTCCAGGTGATGGACAGCAATCTCACTGCCCTCAAGACCGCCAACGGCTGCTCTTGACCGTCATCACCCCCTGAGCTGGTGAGCTCGCCTGCACTCCTCCCGCAGGCGAGCTCGCTGCGTTGTCCTCCGGCGAGGCAGCTGTTCACAGAATCGAGAATCAAACACCTATGACCGACAATCAATCCGTCGTCTCCTGCGAGAATCTCTCGGTGACCCTCGAAGGCCACCAGATCCTCTTTGACATCGACGCAGAAGTTCATCACAACGAAACCGTGGCCCTGCTCGGGGCCAATGGATCGGGAAAGACCACCCTGGTGAAGGCGCTGCTGGGCCTCATCCCCATCTCGGGTGGCAGCGCAGAGCTCTTCGGCACTCCCCTGGCCCAGTTCAAGGATTGGAATCGGCTGGGCTATGTGCCCCAGCGGGGCCACTCCCAGGTGGCCAATGCCACCGTCCGCGAGGTGGTGGCCACCGGACGCCTGGCGAATCGGCGGTTCTTCTCGCGCATGCACAAGCGAGACCGCGATGCGGTGAACACCGCCCTGGAGAGGGTGGAGCTGGCCCACCGAGCCGGCGATCCCCTGTCCGTGTTGTCAGGCGGGCAGCAACAGCGCGCCCTCATCGCGCGGGCGCTGGCCAGTCAGGCCGAGCTGCTGATCCTGGACGAGCCGCTCGCCGCCCTCGACATTCCCACCCAGGAGTCCCTGGCCCGCCTGTTTGCGCGGCTGAAGTCACAGGGACTGTCCATGCTGGTGATCCTCCATGAGCTGGGCCCGATGGAGAAGCTGATTGACCGCTCCATCATGATCCAGCTCGGTCACAAGATCTATGACGGTCCCCTGCTGGCCGGTCCAGCCGTCGACGCCGGACATCATCATCCCGAGTCACCTGGTAGGGACTCTGCGGTGATCACCGGACCAGAGCTGCGCCGTCCCCATCTGACGAAGGAGGCATGAGATGAGTGTCTTCGCGCTCGCATTCATGCAACGAGCCCTGATCGCCGCGCTGCTCTCGGGATTCATGTCACCCGCCGTCGGCACCTATATCGTGCAGCGCAAGCTGAGCCTGTTGGGCGATGGCCTGGGCCATGTCGCCATCGCCGGCGTCGGCCTGGCGCTGCTCACCGGGTGGGCCCCCACCCCGGTCGCCATCGTGATCTGCGTGGCCGGCGCCGTGGCCATCGAGCTGCTGCGCCAGAGCGGGCGCGCGCCCGCGGATGTCGGGCTGGCCATCCTGTTCTACGGCGGCCTGGCCACCGGCGTCCTGCTTGCCGGCATCTCGGGGCAGGGCACCGGCGTGCTCTCGCAATATCTCTTCGGCTCGCTCACCACGGTGAGCATGGGAGACGTCGGGCTCGTGGCGATCATGGCGGCCATCGTCATCATCCTCTCCCTGGGCCTGTCACCCCAGCTCTTCGCCGTCTGCGCCGACGAGGATTTCGCACGCAGCCAGGGCCTTCCGGTGAAGGCCCTGGAGATCTGCATCGTGGTGATGGCATCGGTCACCGTGGCGGTGTCGATGCGTACCGTCGGCCTGCTGCTGGTGAGCGCCCTCATGGTGGTTCCGGTGGCGGCTGCGAACAACCTGGTGACCGGCTTCTACCGCTCGCTGTTCACCGCCATCGGAATCGGTGTGGCGGTCAGCTTCGTTGGGGTCACCGGCTCCTATTACTGGAACACCGCTTCGGGTGCCACGATCGTCGTCAGCGCGATCGCGGTGTTCATCCTGAGCTGGCCGGTCGGCTCGCTATTGAACAAGCGCCGTCAGGCCAGGGCCAATCTTGTGGTCGACCCCGAGTCCGGGCAGGACGCCGCCGACGAGCTGACCGAGCATCGCCGGGTCGACCCCGCCGAGTTGGTCAATGACACCGGCGACCACCCGCGCGTCCAACACGGTGACCACGTTGACTATCTGCATGGCAACCATCGCCACGCCCCCCACGGAGACCATTTCGATGAGCATTGACAACACTGACCGGTCTGAACCGGCCATCCACCCCGCATCCCCGTCAACCCCCACGTCCCCGGCTCCGGCCAAGACCCCGACCCCGCCGCGGCATGGCACCACGGCGTCGGACCCCCGGCCACGTCCGCGCCAGACCAGGCAGCGGCAACTGATCAGCCAGGTATTGGAGAACCAGACCCGATTCCGCACCGCGCAGCAGCTCCACGCTGATCTCGACGCGGCCGGTGAGACCGCCAGCCTGGCCACCGTCTATCGCGTGCTCCAGTCACTGGCGGAGCACGGCTCGGTGGACACCTGGCGCACACCCGGCGGCGAGCTCGCCTATCGGCACTGCTCGCCCGCCCATCATCATCACCTCATCTGTTACCGCTGTGGCAGGACGGTGGAGATCAAGGACGGACCAGCGGAGCAGTGGGCCGCACAGGTGGCCGCCGAGAATGGCTTCATCCATGCCCAACACCAGGTGGAGGTCTACGGCCTCTGCCCGCAGTGCGCGGCGGAGTTGGGCGCCCTCGACGACGACCCAGACACGGGCGAGCCGAGCTCCCCCAGCGCGGATGGTTCGCACCACACCGAGCCCACGGCGAGCGGCCGGGATTCGGGGAGATCGACTGGCTGAAGTCCAGATGTCGAGGACCACGACAGCGGTCATCAGGGCCGCTAGTCTTGTTTCGTAATTCCATTGCCGAAGGGAAGCCGGTGTGATTCCGGCGCTGACGCGCAACCGTGAGTCGGACATAACGCTCTGACAAGCCGGGATACTTCGCCCAATGGTCTGACCACAACCCGCTGCCGCGGTCGCAGGGGCGTTCGGACCACCGTCGTCCACTGCCTGCAGCGAGAGAGGACGACGTGTATGTCCACGTCTCACGGGGCTGCCAGGCAGTCCACCATCACGAGCCCACGACGGCAAGCGGCGGCAGGTCGCACCCTGTCCCCGCCGCCGCTCTTCCGGCAGAGCTCTCCTCGTCGATCTGAGTTCCCTGCGAGCAGGACACCAGAGTCAGAGTTCCCGCCCGCATGGCTCGACGCACGATCGCCGCAGGCATTGCCGTCTGCCCTTGAGCTGCCAGCCGTTGACGATGGCCACACGCAATCACCCATCCCGCTGTCCACCTATCGGCCGTTCGGCCGCAGTGAGCTCGACGCGGCATGGGCGAGATGGGCGGAATATGATCACGTCCTGGCCGACTCGATGCTTCTGATCGCCCACACCGGCTTGCGCTGGCGCGAGGCCAGGGCCCTGTCTGTGACCGATCTGGCACCGCATGTGAATCAGATCGTCGTGACCGCCCAGCGCCGCGACGACGGTTCCGTCGTGTCGTCCTCACAAGCGCCGTCAGTAAGGACGCCCTCTGCCCGGGTGCGCCGCATCCCGATCTGTCTGCGCATCCGGCAAGCCGCGCGTGCCCTGGCCGAACGGGCCGGAAGCGGTGGCCTCCTGCTCACGGATGGCTTGGGAAATCCCCTGCAGCGTGCTGCGGTGGCCCGCGCTCTGGACTGGCCCCGCACCGCACCGGGCCACCGATTGGCGGACCTGCGGATAACGGCACCCACGCTGTGGACTGCCGACGGCATCCCGGCCTCGGTGGTGTCGGAGTGGATGGGCCTCGGCTCCATCCGCCATTGACCCCTGGCACGCGAGCATGGGGTGACCGGCCCGGCAAGCCTTCCTGTCCCCTGAGGCGTCATCGGCCTCGCGGCGACATCGCGCCAACCAAGCGCGGGCACGGGCCGATGGCGCGCCTGCGTCACCACGCTGGTCATGGCCTGTGCTTCCTCGTGTCATTGCGGGAAGCCGTCACAACGTCAGCGAGCCCCGGCCGGTGGGACCAGTCGGGGCTCGCATCCGTCTTGCGAGGTTCAAGACGGATCAGGGTTGCTGTCTCAGCGATCAGCGCACGTTGAGACCGCTCTTCAGCACGCAACGACGACGCCGAGCGAAGCAGCGCGCCGAGGTGAGACCCTCACCGGTGGGACCGGCGATGGTGAAGGTCGGATAGCCCTCGCCGTCGATGCCGATGCCGTTGTACGAGGGGCCGTTCTTCACGAAGATCGTGGTCTGGATGAGCTTGCCCATCTTCGTCAGGGCATTGACATTCGACGAGTGCATCACCGCGGTGTGGCGGTTCCCGTGCTCAACCTCCACTGCCTTGGTGATGGCGGTGTCCACATCGGGCATGCGCACGATCGGAAGGATCGGCATCATGAGCTCGGTCTGCACGAAGGGGTGATCGAAGGGCACCTCGCAGATGAGCAGTCGGGTGTCCTGCGGCACGCTGAGCCCCACCTCCGAGGCGAGCTGCGCGGCGGGCTTGCCCACATAGGCGGCCTTGGCGTGCCCATCCTTGGCCACCAGATCGGCGAGCTTGTCCATGAGCGCCCGGTCCTTCAGCTCGAAGCAGCCGTGCTTGAGCATCTCGAACTTGAGCAGGTCGGCGATGGAGTCGACCGCCAACACCTCCTTCTCGGCGGTGCAGGGCAGGTTGTTGTCGAAGCTGGCGCCGTCGACGATGTCACGGGCGGCCTTCGGGATGTCGGCGGTGTCGTCAACCACAGCCGGCGGATTTCCGGCGCCCGCGCCGATGGCCTTCTTGCCGCTCGACAGCACCGCCTTGACGATGCCCGGACCACCGGTGGCCACCAGCATGCGCACCAGAGGATGAGTCATCATCGCATTGGTGTTGTCGATGGAGGGCTCCTCGACGGTCACCACAAGATTTGCCGGAGCGCCGGCGCCGGCGAGGGCCTGGTTGATCTTGCGCACCAGCCACAGCGTGATCTTCTTGGCCCGCGGGTGGGGGCTGAAGACCACAGCATTGCCCGCGGCGAGCATGCCAATCGCATTGTTGATCACGGTCTCGGTGGGATTGGTGGTCGGCGTGATGGCGCCGATCACGCCGAAGGGCGAGAACTCGACGGTGGTCAGACCGTCGTCGCCCGACCAGGCCTCGGTGACGATGTCCTCGGTGCCGGGGGTGTACAGGGCCGCGTAGCGGTTCTTGAGGATCTTGTGGGGGACATTGCCCATCCCCGTCTCCTCCACCGTGGAGGTGGCCATGAACTCGAGGTTCTTCTCGTCGGAGGCCACATCGCGGATCGCCTGGATATAGCGGTTGCGGTCGCGCATCGAGCAGTCGAGATAGGCCCGCCAGGCCTTGTCCGCCGCCTCGACGGCGCTGTTCATATCCGAGAAGATGCCGTCCTCCTCGGTGGTCACGGTGGGCTCGCCCTGCTGACGCGCCACGAGATCGCGCACTGTCTCACGGACGACCTTCTGGATTTGTTCTGGGGTGATGGTCATGAACGACTCGCTTCCTGGGCTCGGGACATAGCAAAACTGACAATGGTGACGTCCTCATCGACGGTTCCGCCGGAGACACCGATGCCCCCGCGCAATTCACCGTCGACAAAGACCGGAAGCCCTCCGCCAAAGACGACGACGCGTCCCTGGTTGGAATTCTGGATTCCGTAAAGCTCGGCCCCCGGAAGGCAGGCCTTGCTGAGATCTGCGGTCGGCTGCTTGAAGGCGGCCGCCGTGAACGCCTTGTTGGGTGCCAGATCCAGGCTGCCCAGCAGGGAGTTCTCCATCCGGTGCAGGAGCATCAGGTGGCCGCCGGCATCGACACCGGCGAAGACAATGGACAATCCCATCTGCGCTGCGCGTGACTCGGCGGCCTGCGCCATGGTCTGCAGCACGTGGAGATCGAAATGTGGCAGTGCGAAGCCCTTCAGCGCCCCACCTGCGGCCACATCATTCAAGGGTGCTGGCGCGAAGCCCAGGGTGGGGCTCCAGGCCACGCGTGTGGGGCTCACCGGATCGGCCGGCTTGTAGTACTTCTCCACTGCGGCGCGGACGACGCCCTCGATGCGCGCCAGATCATATCGATGCTCGGCCAGGCGGGCCAGCGCATAGAGCGCATCGGACAGCCGGTTCACATAGGTGATGAGCTCCGGGCGGATCGGACGATCCTTGGCAGCGGTGATCATGCGCCGCTCCGCGCGTCGCACGACCGTGCGAGCCCGGTGCAGGGCTGCCGAGACCAGATCGCGTCCGGGCACCACGAAGTTGCGTTGGGGGCCGGTCACCGCCATGGAGCGATCGATGAGGGCCTCGAGGTCGGCGACATCGGCGGCGTCCACGAGATTGTCGAGGATGGCTCTGCCCCGGTCATCGCTGGCGAGCTCGGCCGCGGCCACGAAGAGCCGCTGTTGGATGTGGGCCAGCACGGCGCGCGTCTGATCGTCGTCGGTGCGTGCCTTGGCCTCGCCGATCGCCGCATTCGCCTCGTCGAGGGTGCCATAGGCCTCCACCGAGGGGTCCTGTTTCGACACCCGGGAGCCGCCGAACAAGCCTGTCGTGCCCTTGTCACCGGTCCGTGTATAGATCTCTGCCATCTTTATGCGGTACCTATCTCGACGGTGTCAACGATGCCGACGATGGTCGAGTCGATTGGTGAATCCTTGCGAGCGGCAGCGAAGCGCGCCGAGCTGCCCTTGGTCACGATCACCACCGAGCCGTTTCCGGCGCCCACCGTGTCAACGGCGATCTCCGGACGACCCACAGGCTGCTGATCAAGATCGAGGGGCTCGATCAGCATCAGCTTGAAGCCCACCAACCGTTCGTCCTTGCTGGTGGAGACCACCGTGCCGCGAACCCTTGCCAAGAACATGTCAATTCACCACCGTGATCTGGATATCTCTGCTGGCGGCCATATCTCGGGCCGCTGCCGTCACCTTCGTGCCACGCCGGATCGTCAGCTGCGTTCCGGGATCGAGTTTTTGGACGACGCCCTGGCTGATCAGGGTCAGCGTGCAATTCACCGCGCTCGTCGCCGGGGCTCCCAAGGCACTGACCCGAGCGGCCGGCTTGGACCGCGTGGAGACGCCCGCGGATTCGCCGCCATGGTGCACTCCCCCACCATGGGGACGCGGTACCGGCAGGGTATCGGTGGACTGGCCCAGGGCAGCGGTCAGCGTCCGTGGCGAAATGCCCAGCGCCTGCCAGGACTGCTTGTGCTCGGCGTCACGACGATCGAAGGCGGCCAGGGCGGTTCGAGCCAGAGTCTGGCAGCGCCCCAGACGCACCCCGAAAGATGTCAGCGTCGCCAGGTTCTGACGCAACAGATCAGCGTAGCCCGAGGGCATCGACGGATAGACCGAACGCTTCGGTGCCTGATCGGGGTCGATGGCGGTGCTCGACGCGACGACCAGCCGGCCGCTCATGATGAACTCACTGAACAGATTGCTGGCCAGACAGTCGGCTACGCCGTGGGCCACCTTGGCGGCGATATTTCCGGTGAGCGTAGGAGCGATGAGCATCTCGTGATCGGCCACCAGATGGGCGTCCACCTCCGGGATGCACAGGGCGGCGATCTTCTCCTGGTCGAGCACGCGACGGGCGCTGGGCGTCTGCACCAGGCTCAATGCGACACCCTCAGCGGCCAAGGCGCGCAGCCCTGACAGGCTCTCCTCAAAGCCCAGCAGTCCGCCGGTGAAGACCACCAGGGCGCGACGTGGCTGGGGCGCCACCAGCTCGACGATCGCCTGACGAATCAATGCCTTCAGTTGATCGGGGGTCATTCCGACACCTCCTGCGCGGGAATAGCGATGCCCAGCGGCGTGATGAACAGGGGTTCGGCGGGACGGATCACCGGACGTTGCAGACGGGCCTCGAAGATCGACGGTGCGTTCTCGAATGAGCTTGAACCACCCACCAGATAGACCGCCGGAACCTCCCGGTCGCCCAGGGCCCGCTCAGCGATCGTGGCCATCTTGTCCAGGGTGGGTCGGATGAGTCCCATCACCTCGTCACGATGCTCGGGATCCTTCTTCACAAGCTCTGCCTGGTCGTAGTCGAGCCCCTTGGCGCCCGCAATCACCAGTGTCATGTGGTGACCGCCGGTGGCCTCGTCCTCAGACAGGACGACCTTCCCGTGCTCCAGCACGGAGACACCGGTGGTTCCGGCGCCCACATCGATGACGCAGCCGTCGCTGATTCCCATGGCACGCGCTGCGGCGACAGGTTCGTCAACGACCTCGTCAAGATCAAGGCCGGCGGCGACGATCACATTGGCGAACACCTGGACATCACCGGCGGCGATGCCCGGTGGGATGGAGATGGAGGCCTTGGTGAATTCATGGCCGAGTCGTTCCTCGACGCTGGCGCGCAGAGTGCGCACGGCGTTCGTGGCGCCGGCCCAGTCGACCACCACGCCGTCGCGCACGACGGTGGAATGCACCCAGTCGCCGGCGACGGGATTGTTGGTCCCGTCGACGACCGAGACGACGATATTCGCGGTGCCGAGGTCGACGCCGAGGCGCAGTGTGCCGCGGTGCTCAGCGATCTCACCGGTGCGCACCTGCTGCGCGAAACGCTTGATTGTCCGCTCCTGGACCTGGGCCGGCCTCGTCATCACCATTCCTGTCATCGCCGTGTACCTCTGGCTCCTGAAAGACTCATCGTGTGACCTGTGGTCAGGGTGCAGCACCCCTCGCGGGCAGAGCCATGCCCGCCGCCGGCCAACCAGGTTGGGCGCATGCGGCGGACGGCATCTCCTGCTCGCGTGGGGGCTGCACTCATCATCAGACCTGCTTCGGCAGGAGCTTCTCGACGTCGGCGGCGGGGCGCGGAATGACGTGACGGCTCACGACTTCCTCACCCACACCGGCAGCGGCCACGGCACCCGCGTCAACGGCGGCCTTCACGGCGCCGACGTCGCCACGCACCATGACGGTGACGAGTCCCGCGCCCACCTTCTGGTAGCCGACGAGCACGACGTTGGCGGCTTTCACCATGGCATCGGCTGCCTCGACGGAGCCCACATAGCCCTTGGTCTCAATGAGACCCAGCGCTTCTCTCATGATCGTTCCTTCCCTTGCGATTGCGTTTTCCTGCGTCTCGGACATCACTTCTTACCGGCTTCACGTCCGGTGCGCGGTGCCTTCCTGCGGTTGCGGGTCGGTCCCGCTGTGCCCTTGACAGGACGTTCCTGCGCGGGCAAATCCTTGGTTGTCCCAGCGGTCCCGGCGGCTCCGGGCCCATCCGGTGTGGTCGCCGCCTTCGACTGCGACGCATCGGCCGTCTTTGCTGGGGTCTCCTTGGGCGAAGCCTCCTTGGAGTCGGTCGCCGGCGGGGCCTGCGTGTCGTCGCTCGGGGTGGCGTCGAAGGCCCGCTCGGCGGCGGCCATCTCTTCGGGGGTGGCCGGCGCCGGGGAGGTGCCGCCACCCGGCACTGCCGCAGGCGAGGCGCCAAGGCCCACCGTCACGGGAGTGAGCACCACCGGGCCGATCTGATCGTTCGGCCGTGGGATCACCGACTCGGCGAAGACGCTGGTCACCTCGCTGGCAGCGGCCTTCGCGGCGGCGATGGCCGCCTGCACCGCCGAGACCTGGCCGATGATCTTCACGCTGACCATCCCCATGCCGTCGGTGGTCTCATAGCCGACCAGACGCACATCGGCAGCCTTGCAGGCGACATCCGCCGCGGTGATCGCGGCAGGCAGGCCCAGCACCTCGATGGTGCCCAAAGCTTGGGTGAGCTGCATCTGTTCTCCTTATGTCCTAGTTCAGCGGTAGCAGCGGAATGCGTTTGACGAGTCGTGCGGCGTTGGCCCCGATGGCCCTGTTGCGGGCCACATCCTGCCCAAGGTTCACGGCGATATAGGGGCGCTCGGCCGGAAGCTTCTCGGTGGTGATCACGGCATAGTTGAGCGCAATCCCGATCCCGACGCCGAGCCGCGACTCGATGCTGGCCTCGTGGGCGAGCTCAAGGGGGTTGATGCTCGGTTCCCAGGTGACATTGCTGGGCACGCCCTCTTCCTCCATGCCATAGCAGATGTCTGCGATCTGGTCGGCAGTGATCTGGTCACTGACGCGCACATTGATCGTCGGGCGCTCGGAGTTCATCGCTCCTCCTGCCAGGCCAGCACCAGTCCAGTGGCCACCGCATTGCGTGGGCCCTCGCTGCCACGTGTGTTGGCGCGGCCGGCCACCACTCGGAACTCCGCGAGGGCATGGGTGACGAACTGGGGGATCTCGAAGTCCAGGGCAGAGCCGCCGACCAGGACGACATGGGCGATATCACGCACATTGTTGGTGGGGCTCACCGCGGCGAGCGCCCTCATGGCATTGGTCACGAAGACCCGCTGCTTGGCGTGGATGCGCACTTGGCGGATCATCTCGAGGGGATGGCGCAGCGGCAGGGGGATCATCCCGTTGGGGTGCAGCACCACTGTGCGGGCGAACAACTCCGGCGCGAGCGGATCGTCGAAGAATTGGACGGTGCCGTCCTCGTGGCGGATGCTGAACAGGGTCTCGACCCGGGCGAGCGGATAGCGCTTGATGTTCTCGGCGTCCTCCTCGCTCTCCAGCCCCAGCTCCATCTTGATGAGCAGCGTGACCATATTTCCGGCCCCGGCAAGATGAACCGATGTCGCCGGCTGGCCCTCACGCAGCACCGAGGCATCGGTGGAGCCGGCACCCATGTCGAGGATGGCGATGGGCACCGAGGTGCCCGGTGTGGTCAAGGCGCCGCGGATGGCCATATCGGCCTCGACACCGCCGACCTCGACCGGCACGCCGAACTGCTCAGTCATGTCCTTGGCGATGCGCTGCATCTGCAGACGATCAGCCTTGACCATGGCGGCGATGCCCACCGCCGCCTCCAACGAGAACTCACCAGCGACACCACCGGTGACCTTCTGGGGCACATTCGTGTCGACGGCGAGCAGATCGGTGACCTCGATGCCGGAGGGATCGCGATCGGTGAGGCGACCCATGGTCACCCGCACCTTCTCCATCATGCCGCCGATATTGGTACCGGGCTCGCCCTTGATGTCGTGGATGGTGCCGACGCTTCCGGCGGCACGCATGATCTCCTCGGCGCCCCGCTCCACATCGACCTCGGCCGTGCGGTCACCGATGAATTCCAGTCGACCGGCGGGGATATGCCTTTCGGTGACATCGCCTGCCGGGGTCTTGATCACCACGGCAGAGCGGTTGCCCACCAAGGATCGCGCCATCGGCACCACATTGGCGGTCTCGTCAGCGGAGAGCCCGAACATGGTGGCGATGCCATAGGGATTGGACAGGGTCTCGACGATGCGCCCGACCGGAGCCACCTCGATGGCCGCAGGCATGCCGAGGGGCACCTTGTCGATGAACTTGACCTCATCGACGATCGGGATCTTGGTGGTCAGGCGGTTGTGCACCAGCACACCGTCGTCAAGCTGAAGGATCGCGCCGGTGATCTTCACCCGACCCGATGCCGCATTGATGCGATCGGCCACATCGTTGAAGCCGTGGTCGTGGTCGGCCACGACGATATAGCTCTTGCCTGGCTGGGCGGCGTCGAGGTCGTCGACACGAATCGTCTCGCCGACACCGACTCCCAGACCGCCGGGGGTGGCGGGATTGTGCCCGATCATCGTCGACTCGGTGATGACCGTCTCTGAGATGGTCTCCATCGCGACGTCGCCGATCACCGGCGCGGCCTCGTTGATGCGGATCAGGTCGAGCTGTCGCAGCTCGAGGCCGGCCGTCTCCAGTGCCTGGGTGATCGCCTGGAAGACGCCCTGCGTGTTCTGCGGAGTGCCCTTCACGCCAGTGGTCGGCACGATGGACGACGCGAGGAACCGGGGTGTGGCACCCGCATCACAGCGTGCGAGTGCCACCTCCGTGGTCGCATTGCCGATATCGACACCGGCGATGAGCGTCATGATTCCTCAGACCTCCAGGCTTCCGATTTCCGCGATCCCTAGTCCGCCTTGAGGCGGCCGCGCTTCTCGTAGACATCGGCGGCTTCGCGGATGAACGCGGCATTGATCGTGCAGCCGTAGTTCTTCTCGAGGCCATCGGCGATCTCATACAGCTCGGCCTTCGTCGAGCGATAGGGGCGCAGGGCGTTGTACACGTCAAGCACCTCTTCGTCGGGCACATTGATGAGCTCTGCGGCGCGGCGCAGATTGCGGGCGAGCGCATCGCGGCCGGCTGACTCAGCCACCTGCGCCTGCATCTCAAGGGTCTCCGGGGCGATCCGGAAATCCTTGGCGGTCAGCTCGCCGCTCTTCACCTTGTCGAAGCTGAAGTCCGACAGGGCCCGACCTGACGCCGAGGTGATCCTCTCGGGGACCTTCTCACCGAGCGGATATGACGACTTGTCGACCCGTGTCGAGGCGGGCGCCTGCGACGCGGAAGCCGTCGATGCCTGATCGGCTGCCGGCTTCTTGGCGAATGAGACATTGTCCTGGTTGAGGTTCGCCATCACCTCACCCATGATCTGACGGATCATCTCTTCGGAATCCATTGCCTCTCCTACCGGTACTCGACCCGAAGGGCCTGGGTCTTCTTCTTGAGGTCGCACAACTGGGTTTCCTTGATGTGCAACAGGGCCGCGATCGCCTGGTACTTGGGGCGGGCCATCTGGTCGTTCACCACCGGAACCGGATCGGGCGACTCCCCCTTCGCATAGCGCGCCGCGTTCTTGCCGATGGCGCGGAAGGTGGCCAGGTCGATCAGGGGCGACTGGCTGAACAGCTCTAGGTTCGACAGCGGCGGCAGATCCTTCTGATGGATCACCGTGGTGCCACGTGACTGGATGCCGATGCCCACGCCCGAGCCCGACAGGACCGCGGCGTCGTGAGCAATGAAGCCCACGTCAGCGGTGCGGAACACCCGGATGAAGCGGTAGGTGAGCCCTTCCTCCTCGATTCCAGCGCAGACCTCGCGCAGAACCTCAGCATGGGGAATCCCGATGATCGTCTTGGTGATGCGACCACCGAAGGCCGGGGCCAGGGCGATCACCACCTCACGGGGATTGGTCCCGCGTTCGGCGGGGCCAGTCTCAGTGATGCTCAGCTCCTCGCCATCGCCCTGCGCCAGGGAGGGCGCCGTGGCGACGGCCGTGGCAGACCCAGAGGATGCCGGAGCCGATGACGTCGTGGCCGCGAATTCCTTCACGACCTCTTCGATAATGGTGCGCAGTGTCTTCTCGTCCATCGTCATCACCCTCAGATGCTCTCGGGACTGATCGCCTGGCGGATGGTCTTCAACTTGTCCCACCGCTCGTCAGTCATCTGGTAACCGGTGCCGGGACCCTGGTAGTCGTTCGGGTAGTTCACGGCGCTGATCACGTGGAAATCCTCATTGAGGATCGCCGAGGTGTGCAGATAGTCGCCGGCCACACGCTGCTTGAGCATGTTGTAAACCGAGTTCGCGACGTCCTCAAAGCCTGCACGGTCGAGCGCCAATACGATGTCGACGCCGGTGATGCCGCGCTTCATGAGGTCTTCGGCGGCCTTGAGGTCCTCCACCACATTGCGGGCAGGCATGTCCTTCGAGCCTCGCGCATAGGTGGCGGCCTCGACCTCTTCGTCGGTGACCTCGGTGAGTCCGAGCTCCCGGAAGATCGCCTGGATCACGCGGGCGGCCTTGTTGCGCACCCTCACCACGTCCTCCTCGAGCACGGGCTGGAGGCCGCCGTCGATCTTGAGGTCGCGCTGAAGGATCAGCCAGTCGTCGTAGTCATCGGCGTCCCAGTTCGAACCGGCGAACATATTGTCGTAGTTCGGGGTGGCCGAATAACCCGAGCAGATGAAGTCAGTGCCGGGCACGAACTGCATCAGCGAGCGGGCGACCCGTCGCAGATCCGAGTGGGTGAAGGTCTGGTCGTTCGACGAGGCGCATTCCAGGTCGAGGCTCATCGCGATGAGGTTCTCGGCGAGCACCGCCCGGATACCGCTGGGGACGGCGGCGGGAACGCCGATGCACGACACCGAGCCGTTCTGGATGCCCTGCGAGCCGGCGCCCTTGGTGATGTAGAGGCAGCGAGCCTCCAGATAGAGCATCGACTTGCCCTCCGCGGCGCCCATCTGCACCTCGGAGCCGGTGCCCGAGGTGAAGCGCATCTTCAGGCCGCGTGAGGCGTAGCACGACGCGAGGAAGGACTTCGACCAGGGGGTGTCGTCGCCGTCCATGAACACCTGCTCGGTGCCATAGACCGAGACGGTCTCGGCATAGGCGGTGAATCCGCGCATGCCGAGCGCCAGCTCGGTGGCCTCCTCGACGGAGCACTGGGTGAGGATGCCGGGACGGCCCACCTGCGAGCCGACCATATTGGCGATGGCGTTGAAGGGCGCATAGCGCACGATGCCGACCGTGGTCTCCTCTTCGGCGAAGCCGCGCAGCGCACCCTCGGCCGCGTCGGCGGCGATCTGGATCGGGTTGTCCTTCAGATTGGTGACATGCGCCTGATTGGCCGGGAACAGCCGGGCGCGCATCTTGGTGACGGCCATCATCATTTCCAGCACCGACATGGTGCCGACGACCTCGGTGATCTTGGCCGGGGTCATGGCGGTGGTCAGCTGGACCACTTCGGCGCGGGGAACACGGAAGTCCATCATCTGACGGGCCAGCTCACGCGAATCGGTCTTGCAGACCTCTTCGGCCTTGTCGAGCCGGATGCCGTAGTCGGCGATGAAGGTGTCGATCATGTCGAAGTCGGCACGCTGCTTGCCGTCGAGCTCCACGACCACGTCGTTCTCGATCCTGATCGAGGGGGTGGGGTCGTTGGGGCCGTTCATGGCGATCAGCCCGACCTCGGGCCATTCAGTGACATAGCCGTCCTGGTTGACCGGGCGGGCGTCAAGTGCCTCGAAACGCTTGCTTTTCACGAAGCTGCCTCGTCTCAGATGTAGGGCGTTGTGGTTGACGTGGGAACGTCACCCATGGCGCCGAGGAGTTCCAGGCCGGTCGCACGCGCGGCGACGATGGCCTGGCGAACCGCTCCGGAGTCACCGGTGAAACAGGAGATGACCTCATTGGAGTAGCTGGTGCCGTGGGCGGGGCTGGAGTAGCCGATGACGTCGATCGTCGATGCCTTGACGGCGGTATCGGCCAGGACCACGCCGATCGCGGCAGGAGCGCCGACGGTGATGCCGAAGGCCTTGCCGATCGGTGCGCCGAAGGCCTTGTTGAGCGCATGGCTGGCGCGGGCGGTGTACTGGAACTCCAGATGGCCGGCATCGTTGCCGTAGACGTCGCCGAAGGTGCGGTCGAGCTCACCCAGGGTGACCTCGACGGCGCGGCGGGCGTCCGAGACGTCCTCGGCACCCAGGATGATCAACGAGCCGTGGCCGGCGCCGCCCTTGGTGTCGCGGGCGAGCTCGATCGACACGACCTCGGTGTTGGTGGCCTTGACGCCCTCGTCGGCGGCGAAGATATGCGGTCCGGCACCGGTGCGGTCGCCGATAATGCCGATGGAGCGGAACTTCGGGTCGATCTTCATCAGCGCATGAATCTGCGGATCGACGTTGGGGATGACCAGGCCGATGGTGTCGCCCAGGGCGCTGGTTCCCACGAACTCGGTGGCCTCGGGACGTCCCGCGGACGAGACCGGCGCGCTCGGCGCCGCCGTGGCCGCAGGCGCTGCGGGGCTGGCGTTGCCGATCTTGGCCATCACGGCCGACATGATCTGGTCAACCAATTGTTCATTCGCCATGACGAATCACGACCTCACTTCTGGTCCGCGAACGACGGAAGGATCTTCTCCACGTCGGTGTGCGGGCGCGGGATCACGTGGACCGAGACGAGCTCGCCCACATTCTGTGCCGCGACGGCGCCTGCATCAGTGGCGGCCTTGACGGCGCCGACATCACCGCGCACCAGAACGGTCACCAGGCCAGAACCGACCCGCTGACTTCCGATGAGTGTGACATTGGCCGACTTGACCATGGCGTCGGCGGCTTCGACGGCCGGGACGAAACCCTTCGTCTCCACCATCCCCAGGGCATCTTGCATTCCGAACTCCTCCGTTGGATTGTGCTCGGGTCACGATCGGCCGAGGCCGGCGACCCTGCCGGGCAGTAACTCGAGGCTATGGGCGGATCGATGTCGAAATCGCACCCCAAACGACCAATTTCGAGGCTCTGCGGCGGCGGGCGATGACTGAAATATGCAGAGCTGTGCATAAAAGGATCATTCGCGCACCCACCATGACGATTTGCGGTGCAAACCGTCCGGTTCGCTGTCCTGACGGCGTCACCATGAGCAGAATGAGGGGTTGTGGCGGCACCGTCTGCAGTGCGGAGCCCCACACCGCGCAATCACCCGCCTCTGGTGACCACGAGCGATCCCGGACCGGGCAATCATCGAGCCCGGGCCATTGGGCGGAGTGCTGATCGACGCAATGCCGGGCCGCAGCGCCGGGTGCCCATTCCAGACGCAGGAAGGCCGGTCAATGTCTGACAAGCAGCGCATCATCCAGGAGTTCGTGCCGGGCAAACAGGTGACGCTGGCCCATGTCGTGGCCAACCCCGATCCTCGGCTCTATCCCAAGGTGGGCCTTCCCCAGGGCACTGATGCGCTGGGAATTATGACCATCACACCGAGCGAGGCCTCCATCATCGCCGCCGATGTGGCCACGAAGGCGGCCGGCATCGAGCTGGGCTTCGTTGACCGCTTCTCGGGCTCGCTGGTGGTGTTGGGCCAGCTGGCCGACGTCGAATCGGCGGTTGAGAATGTGGTTGCCGTGCTCTGCGATGAGCTCGGCTTCGCCCGTCCCCCGATCACGCGTTCATGAAGAAGATCCTGCTCATCGGCTCGGTGGGCTGTGGCAAGACGACCCTGCTGCAGCGGCTGCACGAACGCGAGCCCAGCTATGCCAAGACCGAGACCATCTACACCGATGGATCAATCGTGGACACGCCGGGCGAATATCTGGAGATGCCCTTCTACAAGCATGCGCTTCGATTGGCCTCGTTCGACGTCGAGTTGGTGGTGATGCTCGCCTCGGCGACCGTCTCCGAGGCGAAATTCCCACCGGGATTCACCAGCTTCTTCATGCCACCGGCCATCGGCGTGGTCACCAAGATCGATCTGGCCGACACCGCGGCGATCGACACCGCTGAATCCCATCTGAGGCTTGCCGGGGTGAGCGAGGTACTGCGGGTCTCGTCGGTCACCGGTGAGGGCATCGCGGAATTGGAAGGCCGCCTCAGCTGACCCCGTCTTAACCGACCCTGCCTCAACCGACTGACGTGCCGCATCCCTCCCAGTTGGCCCACTCTCCGGGCCAGACGTTCAGATGACGGCGCTGAGCAGGCCCTCAAGATCCTTGGCGCTTGCCTCACGGGGATTCCCGCTGGTGCAGAAGTCCTTCAGCGCAAGACGCGCGAGTCGAGGAATCGCCGCCCGGAACTCGGCACGATCAACCCCCGCCTCGGTGACGGTTGCCGGCATCTCAAGGTCATGGCGCACTTGCCTGATGAGCTCGATCAACCCCAGCACCAACCCACGGCGTGTGGTGGCGCTCACCCCGGCTGCCTCGGCCAGTTGGGCATAACGCTCGGCCGTCGGCGACAGACTAGCCGCACCGAAGTCCAGCTCCCCGGCGTTGAACGAGATCACGGCGGGCATCAGGATGCCGTTGAGCCGTCCGTGGGCCACATGGAAGCTTCCACCGATCGAATGCGAGAGGCCGTGCACGATGCCCAGCCCGGCATTCTCAAAAGCGGCGCCCGCCATGGAGGCCGCGTTCTGCTGATGGGCCCGGGCCTCCAGATCATCACCGTCGCGATAGGTGGTCACCAGATGGGCGCGGGACAGTCGCAGGGCCTTTTCTGCCAGGGCATCGGAGATGTCATTGTGGTCACGGGCGACATAGGCCTCAACGGCGTGACTCACGGCGTCCATCCCCGAGTCGGCAGTGAGTCGGGGCGGACAGGTGCGCACCGCGTCCGGGTCAAGGATGGCCACATCGGCGACCATCTCGGCAGAGCTGAGCGGCACCTTCACGTCGCGTTCCGGATCGGTGACCACGGCGAAGGAGCTGACCTCGGAGCCAGTGCCCGACGTGGTGGGAATCACATAGAAGCCACCTGACAGGCCATGTCCCTGTTCCAGGGCGATCCGGCGCACGGCCTTGGCGGTGTCAATGGGAGAGCCGCCGCCCAAGGCCACGAGAGCATCGGGATTGAAGTCGATGAAGGCGGCCAGCCCCGCCGCAACGGCATGCACATCGGGATTGGGCTGCACCTGGTCAAAGACCGACACGGTTGCAGTGCCCAGATGGGTCTTCACACGGTCCATCAACTCGGTCGTGGCCATGAAGGCATCGGTCACGATGAGGACGCGAAGCCCGTCCAGCTGGGACAACTCCCCCAGCGCGTCAGGCCCGCAGGCGAGCGTAGTGGCCAGTCGGAATCTCTTCATATGTCGGTCTCCGGTCAGACGACGAGTGCTGGCGCCGGTATTCGCTCGGCGACATCTGCGTCCTGGCCCTGAACACCCTGGAGAAATAATTCACCTGACTGAAGTCCAGCGCTGCGGCGATGTCACCCACCGGCATGTTCGTGGACGCTAGCATCAGCTCGGCCCGTTCCAGCCGACGTGCCATCACATACGACACGAATGTCTCTCCGGTCACCGATTTGAACAACTTCGACAGATGCCCGGGCGACCAGTGCAGCTTACGGGCCGCATCGGTCAGGGAGAGGGCTCGATCGGGGTGCCGCGCGATCTCGTTGATGAGATCGCGCAGATTGTGCTGGCGCTGCGGTCGCGAGCGCAGCACCTCGTCGAAAATGAGCGTTGCCAGACGTTCGCAGTGGAGCTGGCTGGCATAGCGGCTGGGCCTGGCGCCAGCTCCTCGACGATGGCGCACCACGGTCTCAGTGAGGTGGGGTGCGAGTCGGGGCGCTATCCCCCGGGCCACCTCGATCAGGGTGTCCTCAACCCGGCAGACGTCATCGAAGACATTGCCTGCGGGGCGCAGCGTGAAGGCCTCGTCGAGCTCACCGCCGATCTCGGCGACGGTGGCGGCGAAATCCTCGGCGAGTAACGCGGTCCGCAGCGTCGCAGCGGCTTCATCGCGGGCGGGCGCGGCGGTCGCCGTGGCGTCGTCCGGCGATGCTGACGCGGCCTCGCCCGGTGCCTCGGTGTGGCGCGTATCCCGGGGTTCCTCGGCGGCGATGTCGTCAGGCACGATGCTGAGCCCCCGACGGGCTGCGCCCCGCACATCGCCCGGCGCCACAGCAGAGGCGGCATCACGCTTGGTGGCGTCAGTGCCTGAGTGGGTGTCGGACAGGAAGAGGCGCACCTTGCCGGAGTATCCCTCCATGCCGGCGCGGAGCCCGAGCAGGGTCTGCGCGGCGCCCTGGATCTTTCGACGTCCGATGACGGGCAGCTTCTCGTAATACTGCTCAAGAGTGGGGTCGCCACGCCACGAGGAATCGCCCATGAGGAAATCGGGCTGCTGCACATCGGGCATCCTCGCCTGACCGCACAGAATCGCGCCGACATAGTTGTCCTCGCTGGTGATCGGCACCGAGAAATCCACCAGACCCGCATGACACCGATAGATCTGCGTGGTGCCCTGGGCCAGGGACTGCAGCCCGCCATAGGCGTCGCAGCCGTGGCAGAGAGTGCGTCGCACGGGATCCTTGCGAATCGCCCGACAGAAATCGGTGAAGGCGCACATCTCGGTGACGGGGACGCCCTGCGCGTCAACGGCCACGGTGGCAAAGCCGGTGGCTGCCGAGAAGTCTTCCAGGGTCTTCGCGAGGGCGACGACATCCATCAGATCGACCAGGCGTTGTGGAGCCATTCGCACCCTCCCCGGCTATCGACAACGGTGTCATCGCAGATATTGCGATCTTAACAGGACTGTTTCACAGCATTCTGTGGGGTGCTGGCACACCCCGCCATGACGGCCCTTCCGAGAAGGCTCACCGGGCGGCATGGGGAACGGCTGTGTTCCGCCTGCCCACGAAGAGACCGTCAATCGAGTTCAGCATGTGGCTCTTTTGCTGGAAGCATTTCATAGCCACGGCGCCAGGTATTCGCCAGGAGCCAATTTCCCCGCTATCGGGATGATCAGCCCCGCGGAATCAGCGGCAATGCACGCAGCTGGTGCTCAAGATGCCACGACGAGAAGGCGGCGATAAGACCCGACACCTCGTGTTGCACCGCATCGGGCACCCCGCGCGTCGCCGGCCAGTCCCCGCTCATCAGGGCGCCGAGAAGTTGCCACGCCTCCGGGTCTGGACGCGCCGACCCGGGAGGCCGACAGCCCGAGCAGACCATTCCGCCCAACGATGGGGAGAACCACTCCTGAATGCCACTGGCTCCGCACCGAGCACACGAGTCAAGCACCGGCGCATAGCCGGCAATCGCCAGGGAGCGCAACAGATAGGAGTCCAGGACCATGGTCGCCGGGCGTGGTCCGTCGACGGTGCCCTGCCCCAGCACGCGCAGCGCCCCCACGAGCAGGCGATATTGCTGCAGGGCTGGCTCATGCTCCACCGCCACCAGCCGATCAGCGACCTCGAGCATCGTCTCGCCCGAGGTGTAGAGCACATAGTCCCTGGTGAGCGGATCGCCATAGGGGTGCAGGCACTCCACCTGAGTGACGATGTCGAGGCTGCGTCCCACCGCGAACTGCACGTCGACGTGTGTGCATGGCTCCAAACGAGCGCCGAACTTGCTTGAGGTGCGCCGCACCCCCCGGGCCACGGCCCGGATCTTGCCATGCGTGCGGCTCAATAAGGTGATGATGCGATCGGCCTCACCCAATTTGTGGGTGCGCAGCACGACTGCTTCGTCACGATAGGTGGGCACGCCTTCATTGTGCGTTGTGCGTCCAAACGCCGCGACTCGCCACGGCGGTCGCCTCCGCAACCCACTTTTCAGCCACTAGGGTCAACACGTGGCCACGAGTCCTCATCCCGCGCACCGGGCACCTGATCCGCTTCCCTCCGGGGAACGTCCGCCCGATCTGCCCGCCAAGGCATTGCCGCGCCATATCGCCGTGGTGATGGACGGGAACGGTCGCTGGGCCACCCAGCGGGGCCTGCCACGCACCAAGGGCCATGAGGCCGGGGAGACCGCCCTGTTTGATGTGATCGCAGGCGCCATTGAGCTGGGCATCCCCTATCTGTCGGTCTATGCCTTCAGCACCGAGAACTGGAAGCGCTCTCCCGAGGAGGTGCGCTTTCTCATGGGCTTCAGCCGCTCGGTCATCCACCGGCGTCTCGATGAGCTGGACGCCCTGGGCGTGCGAGTGCGTTGGGCCGGACGACGACCCCGACTATGGCGCAGCGTGATCAACGAGCTGGAACGCGCCGAGCAGCGAACCATCCACAACACCACCCTGCAAATGCAGTTCTGCGTGAATTACGGGGGCCGGGCCGAGATCGTGGACGCCACCCGAAAGATCGCGCAGGCAGCCGCAGCCGGTGACCTCGATCCTTCGCGCCTCAGCGAGAAGACCTTTCACCGCTATCTTGACGAGCCGGATATGCCCGATGTCGACCTCTTCGTGCGCAGCTCCGGGGAACAGCGGATCAGTAATTTCCTCATCTGGCAGAGCGCCTATGCCGAGCTCGTCTTCTCACAGAAGCTCTGGCCCGACTGGGATCGACGCGATCTGTGGGATGCCGTCACCCGCTATGTGCACCGTGACCGACGCTACGGAGGCACCGACACGTCCACGGACGCCATGACCGATCAACGTCCAACCGTCGACGAACCCCCTTCGGGCACCGGAGACGATCCGGCCTGAACAGTCGGAAACCGACAGCTCTTCGATCGGGTGCAGCCGCGACAGATCCTGCAGCGCAGACCCCCATCGACGCGGTGGCAGCACAGACCCCATGACACGGTGGGCGCCGCACAGGAGGCGAACGGTGAGTGACCGGCTGGCCGTCACTCACCGCCGAGTGCTTGACTCGAAGCATGGATATCGAGATCAAACGCGTCTATGAGAATCCCTCCCCCGACGACGGCTATCGCGCGCTGGTTGACCGACTGTGGCCGCGCGGGGAGTCGAAGGTGCGCGCCGAGCTTGACGAATGGTGCAAGGACGTCGCCCCCAGCACCGAGCTGCGCAAGTGGTTCAACCATCAGGAGGAGCTCTTCGACGAGTTCACCAGGCGCTATGTGGCCGAGCTCGAGGCGTCAACCGAACCCGCAGCCCTGCTGAAGCGCGCCGAGGCGTCAGGGAAGAAGAAGCTCACGCTGGTCTACGGAGCCAAGGACCAGAAGGACAATCAGGCCGTGGTGCTGCGCGACTATCTGAACCAATTGCAGTCGCGCTGACCACGCCAACAACCCGCGCCCAGAGAACCGGTCGGGCCCAGCTCAGGCCCGGTCGAGCGCGCTGAGCACCGCCTTCAGGGTTGCCGTGGTGATATCGGGGTCGATGCCCACGCCCCACAGCACCTGGGTGTCATCGCCCTGTCCGATCTCGCACTCCACGTAGGCCGCGGCATAGGCGTCGCCACCGGAGGTCAGGGCATGCTCGGTGTAGTCGAGCACGCGCACCTGGGCGCCCACCTGCCCCAGCGCGTCGATGAATGCCGAGAGCGGGCCGTTGCCCTCACCGGTGACCGTGGTCTGCTTGCCCTTCGCCGACAGCTCCGCGGTGATCTGTGTCTGGCCGTGTGCGGCGCCCACGGTGAACTCGCCCAGCTCATAAGGCGCGTCCCGATGAAGATATTCCGTTCCGAAGATCTCCCACAGCTGTGCGCTGGTGACCTCGTGGCCCGAGTCATCGGCGTTGGCCTGCACCACCCGACTGAACTCCATCTGCAGGCGTCGGGGCAGTTCCAGATGGTGATCGGTCTTCATCAGATAGGCCATGCCGCCCTTGCCCGACTGGCTGTTCACCCGGATGACCGCCTCATAGGTGCGTCCCACATCCTGCGGGTCGATCGGCAGATAGGGCGCCTCCCAACGGATCTTGTGGATCGACGTGTCCTCGGCCTCTGCGCGGGCCTGCAGGTCTTCCAGACCCTTTTTGATGGCGTCCTGATGCGACCCCGAGAAGGCGGTGTACACCAGATCTCCGGCATAGGGCGAGCGGGCGGGCACCGGCATGCCGGTGCAGTATTCGACGGTGCGGCGGATGGTGTCCATATCGGAAAAGTCGATCATCGGGTCGATGCCCTGACTGAACAGATTCATGCCCAGAGTTACCAGGTCGACATTGCCGGTGCGCTCACCGTGGCCGAACAGACAGCCCTCCACCCGCTGCCCGCCGGCCATCTGGCCCAGTTCCGTGGCGGCCACGGCACAGCCCCGATCATTGTGGCAGTGCATCGAGATGCAGACATTGTCGCGGTGCTCGATATGTCGGGAGAAATATTCGATCTGATCGGCGTAGGTGTTCGGCGTTGACATCTCCACCGTCGCCGGGAGGTTCAGGATGATCTCGCGCTCATCATCGGGCTGCCAGACATCCATCACGGCGTTGCACACCTCCACCGCATAATCGGTGGGCGTCTGGGTGAAGATCTCAGGGCTGTACTCATAGCCCACGGGGGTGTCCGGAAGATATTTCTCGATCGCATCGATCACCCATTGGGTGCCCTGCTGTGCCAGATCGATCGTGCCCTGCTGGGTGGTGTGGAAGACCACTCGACGGAAGAGCTCAGCGGTGGCGTTGTACATATGCACCGCCGCACGCTTGGCACCAACGAGGGAGGCGACCGTCCGGTCGATCAGATCCTCACGGGCCTGGGTGAGCACCGAGATCACGACATCGTCAGGGATGGCGTCCTCGTCCTCGATGAGAGACCTGACGAAATCCCATTCGGTCTGTGAGGCCGAGGGGAAGCCGATCTCGATCTCCTTGTAGCCCATCTTCACCAGCATGTCGAACATCTTGCGCTTGCGTCCGGGCGTCATCGGCTCGATCAGCGCCTGGTTTCCATCGCGCAGATCGGTGGACAGCCACCGCGGGGCCTTGGTGATCCGCTGATCGGGCCAGGTGCGGTCGGGCAGGCTCATCGGCTGGAACGGCTGATAGCGCTCATAATTCATGCCGCTCGTTGTGGCGACCGGCTGGGAGAGCCCACATACCTTGGGCGCGGCAAAGCTCTTGGGAGATTGAGAAGTGGTGGACATACAAAATCCTCGTTCACAGATGTGGAAGACCCGGGATGCTCCGGGCGCCGACGCGACAGAACTCCGCAGCGAGGATGGCCAGCTAGAAAGAACGGCCCTCGCTGCGGCAACCAAGGAGGAGACCCATCGGGCACGCCGCAGATGTCACGACTTTTACTGTAGTCGTTCGAGGCGCCAGCGCTGCGCTGTCCAGCCATTGACGCGGCGGGCGCACTGATTTCGAGTCGGCTTTGATGGGGCGCATGATGTTACGACACGCCCGCCTCCTTGACCTTGCCAGCGGACGTGTCGGCCTCCCCCACGACATCTGGGTGGGCCAGGAGCGCCTTCATCGGGGCGGACAGGCTCCGGCGAATTCCGACGATGAGGAGATCGACCTGGCTGGTCGGTTCGTGATGCCGGGCCTGTGGGATGCCCATGTGCACTTCGATCTGTGGGCTGCCGCCGGGGCCCGACCCGATCTTTCTGAATGCACCTCGGCGCGTGACACTCTCGATCAGCTGGCGGCACGGCTGCGTCGACTCGCGCCGGGCGCACCGATGATCGCGATGGGCGCGCGCGACTCCCAATGGCCCGATCTGCCCGACACCAGGGAACTCGACGCCATCAGCGCCGACCATCCCGTGGCCGTCTGCATGGCCGATCTGCACACGGTATGGGTGAACAGCCTGGGGCTGCGGCGCTGGGGATTCGTCGATCGCGCCGATGGCACCGCCACCAGCGGAGTGCTGCGTGAGAGCGATGCCTTCACCATGGAGGACCGACTCGACCAGCTCGATCAGATTCACCGGGGCGAATCGCTGGCGCTCGCACAGTCACAGGCCGCCGCACGAGGCATTGTGGGCATCGTTGACATGCAGACCGGGCAACACCGCATCGACGAATGGCGCCATCGCGCGGCAGATGCCGAGCAGAGACTGCAGGTGCATATCGCCTGTTGGCCCGACACCATCGACGACTGGGTGGCCACCGGGCTCGCCACCGGAGCCGGGCTTGACGAGGACGGCTGGCTCACGGCCGGCGGGCTCAAGGTGATCGGTGACGGCTCGGTGTCGTCCCGCACCGCCTGGTGCTCGGAGAGCTATGCGAATCCGGCTCCGGGCGTCAGTCCTCATGGCACCCCGAATATCAGCGCCGCCGAGTTGAGCCGTCTGATGAGTCTGGCCGAACGCAGCGGCATCTCGGTGTCGGTGCATGCCATCGGCGACGCCGCCGTCGCCAGGACCCTGGACTGCTTCGCCGAGACCGGCGCGCACGGGCGCATCGAACACGCCACTGTGATGCACGACCGTGATCTGGCCCGGATGGCGAAACTGGGCGTCATCGCCAGCGTGCAGCCTGCTCAGATCCTTGCCGACCAGCAGGGATTCTCCCAGGTGTGGACCACCATGCCGGATCATCTGCATGCCCTGGCCTCGATGGCGCAGGCACATATCGGATTGGTCTTCGGCTCCGACGCGCCGGTCGCTCCCCTGGATCCATGGCTAGCGATCTCGGCCGCGGTGAGCGGAGGCGCCCCTGGCAAGCCGACCTGGCAACCCGATGAACGGTTGAGCATCGGTCAGGCGCTGCGGGCGTCCACGGCAGGCGTCAACCAGCTGGTGCCTGGCGGGCGAGCCGATCTGGTGGTGCTTGACGCCGATCCCCATCAGCTGTCGGCACCCGAGCTGGCACAGGTGCGTCCCTATCTCACGATGTCCCGCGGCCGGGTGACCTATCGCCGCGATGAGGCCGACGAGTGAGGGGCTCACACAGGAACGTCCTGACATTGCCCCTATTGCAGCGACGACGTCGATCGGGCCCCCTTGCCGAACACAGATGTTCGCTGGATCGAGTCATCCTTCCTGGCTTCCCGGGGTGACTGTTTCTCCCTGGTGAAATCGTGCTTCTCCCGTCAATCCGGCGGTGATGTCTGGGAAGATCAGCATTCTCTTTCCCGGGCGACATTCCCAGGCAATAACCCCACACAACACGGAAGGGTGGCGAGCCATTGCTGGCCCGCCACCCTTCTATGTCGCGCCTTCTACGTGGCGCCGTGGTCTATTCGCCGGTTCCGGGACGACCCAGGTAGATGACGGCTGCGACCACCGCGCCGCCGAGCACCGTGCACCAGAGCAGGCAGCGCAGCAGCTTGTGCTTCTTCTTGCCGGTTACCTCTTTTGACTTCTTTGCCATTGTTCTTCCTCTCCTTGGTGTGACGCCATTGGACCTGCATTCACATTTCCTGCAACCACTTTGCGCGGCGATGAGAACTCATCACCTCGGCCGCCGTGTCCCCGTTATCAACCGTCAACGAGAACCGACAACCCTCACAAAATCAACAACCCGATAGCGGATCTGTGCCGTGAGATCGCGGAGCAATTCGTCCTCGCCATTGACCAGCATTCCAGTAACACCGGGCCACTCACTCACAGTAATCTCCCCATCGGTCATGCCGCGACGGCACCGCACGGCACCGTCGACGCTCCACACCACGCTATCGTGCCCCACTCATTGGCAGAGCCCCGGATGGGATGTGCCGGTGATTTCGTTGATCCAAGGCACCGGATCGGCTCATGAGCTGCGCTCTCGGCGCGTGGGCCCCTGCGAAGACCACCCGGACGCGAAGGCTTCTGGTGTGCCCCCCCAGCGCCTGGCATTCGTCCATGGGCTTCCCCTGCCTTGCGGCCCATCATCCCCGCGCAGGATCTCTGCCGGCTGTCAGGACGCCCAGATGGATGTCAGAATCCCAGGCGGTTGAGCTGCTTGGCGTCGCGTTGCCAGTCCTTGACCACCTTGACCCGCAGGTCGAGGTGCACCTGGGTGCCCAGGAGAGCCCGAATCTGTTGGCGGGCGCGGGTGCCGATGCGCTTGATCCGCTCGCCGCCATGACCCACCATGATGCCCCGCTGAGAATCGCGCTCCACGATCATTGACGCAAAGACGTCCACCAAGGGGCGGTCGGCAGGACGTCCATCACGCAGGGTCATCTCATCAACCTCGACGGTGATCGAGTGCGGGAGCTCGTCACGCACCTCCTCCAGGGCAGCCTCGCGGATCAGCTCCGAGACGAGGGTCTCGTCGGGCTCGTCGGTGATCTCCCCATCGGGGTAGTAATCGGGCCCCGGCGGCATCAGACTCAGCAGCACATCGGCCACCTCGTCGACCTGGGCACCGGACTTCGCTGAGCAGGGCAGGATGTGGGCGAAGCTCAGCCCCAGCTCCTCTTGCAGCCGGCCCACCCGTGCCAGATGCTTGCCCAGGCGCTCGGGGCTCACAAGATCGGTCTTGGTGACCAGGGCCACGAGGGTCGGTGGCTTCGCCAGCTCAGCGAGCTGCGTGGCCAGATAGATATCCCCGGGTCCGATGTGCTCATTGGCGGGGAACGCCAGGGCCACCACGTCGACCTCCGACCAGGTGGACCGCACCAGGTCGTTGAGACGCTGCTGCAACAACGAACGAGGCTTGCTGAGTCCGGGCGTGTCGATGATGATGAGCTGTCCGTCGCTGCGATGCACCACTCCACGCACCGCGTGGCGGGTGGTCTGCGGCTTACTGCTCGTGATGGCAATCTTCGAGCCGACCAGGGCATTGGTCAGCGTAGACTTGCCGGCATTGGGCCGGCCCACGAAGCAGACGAATCCGCTGCGGAATTCCTGGGCCCCCTCGGGCTGGTGATCAGTCATCATCATCCTTCTCATCGTGAGATGGCTCGGGTGCGGGTTGGCGGCTCACCACGATCGTGTCTATCTGGTGACGGCGGCCGGTGGCCTTCTCGGCGACGAAGCGCAGGCCCTTCCAGACCACCTCTGATCCGACGATCGGTACGCGGTTGAGCTCTTTGGCCATCAGCCCTCCCGCCGTCTCGACGTCCTCGTCGTCGAGCTCCAGCTCGAACAGGTCGCCGACCTCGTCCAGGGGCATTCTGGCCGAGATCCGCCAGCGGCCGTCGTCGAGCTGCTCGGCAAGATCGGGTTCGGCGTCATATTCGTCGGTGATCTCACCCACGATCTCCTCCACGAGATCCTCGATCGTGGCCACCCCGGCCGATCCGCCGAATTCGTCAACCACCACCACCATGTGATTCCGGGTGGCCTGCATGGAGGTGAGCAACTCGTCCACCGGCTTGGAGTCAGGGCAGAAGACCGCCGGACGCATGATCTGGTCGACGGTCTCCCTCTGCTCGGCGTCGGGATTGTCGAAGACCCTTCTGGTGAGATCCTTCAGATAGACGATTCCGCGCACATCGTCGAGATCCTCCCCGATCACGGGAATCCGGCTGAAGCCGGAACGCAGCGCCAAGCTCATGCCCTGTCGCAGGCTCTTACCCGTATCGATGAAGACCACATCAGTGCGGGGCACCATCACCTCGCGCACCAGGGTGTCGCCGAGCTCGAAGACCGAGTGGATCATGTCGCGCTCGCCGTGTTCGATCACCTCGGCCTTCTCCGCGATGTCGACCATCTCACGCAGCTCCGCCTCGGAGCTGAAGGGTCCGTCGGCATAGCCCCGGCCCGGGGTGAGGGCATTGCCCACCAGGATCAGGCCGCTGGTCACCCAGCCGATCAGCGAGGTGAGCGCCGACAGCGGACGTGCCGCGCGGGTGGCCGTCTGCTCAGCACGCTGGCGGCCCAGGGTGCGTGGCATCACGCCCCAGACGATGAAGTCGATGATGCTCAGCACCACCAGCGGGATGAGGATGCGTTCCCAGCTGTGATCGAAGTTGGCGAAGATCACAAGGCTGACCAGCACGACGGCACCAGTCTCGCAGACGATCCGCGCGAGCATGGCCGTGTTGATGGTGGGAGCCGGGTCCGCCTCGATGTCGAGCACCCGCTCCGCGCCGCGAATGCCGTCGGCGACCATCCGCTCGGCCCTCTTGCGTGAGACGGTCTGCAGCGCGGTCTCACCGGCCGCCAGCATGCTGCCCGCCACGGTGAGCAGCACCGCGACGATGATGAAGATCCAGTCCGTCTGCGTCACGAGAAAAAGTCAACACCCATCTTGTGCAGAGCCCCTGCGGGTGTCATGCCCCGCAGTTGAAGGTGCACTGAGTCTATGACACGAGGTTTTCGGGCGCATCGTGATTTCCGGGCGGAGCCTGCCCGATGACGGCCCTCCGCCGCGGATGACGGGGTGATCGGGGATGGAACCAGTGTCGCCAGCGGGCACGTTGAGCGGCAACTAGTCGGTGGCCTGTTCAGCCCGCCAGTCAGCGATGATCCGGTCATTGATCCCGAACATGACGGCCTTCTCCTCGGGTTCGGCGTGGTCGTGGCCGAGCAGATGGAGCAGGCCGTGAATGAGGAGATATTCGATCTCCTCCTGATTGGTGCGGCCGTTCTCGGGGGCCTGGGCGCTGGTGAACGCCGGGCAGATCACGATATCGCCCAGCAGCCCCTGCGGGGGGTCTTCGCCGTCGGCGGGCTCGCGGAGCTCATCCATGGGAAAGCTCATCACATCAGTGGGGCCGGGCAGGTTCATGAACTGCCGGTGATAGGCGGCCATGGTGTCCACGTCAACGAGCAGGATCGACAGATCGGCCTGTGGGTGGATGCGCAGCCGATCGAGCGCAAAGCGTGCCAGCTTCACCAGGGCCTGGGTGTCCACCGTCTCGCCCGACTCATTGCTCAGGTCGATCATGCGGCAAGCCTAGCGGGCGCCTGACTCGTCACGCGTGGGCTCCTCGGCCCCTCTGTGACTCACGGTGATGGGAGTCGTAGCGGTCATAGGCGGCGACGATACGTCCCACCAGTCGATGGCGCACCACATCGCGGTTGGTCAGCTGGCAGAAGGCGATGTCCTTGACACCGTCGAGGATGGACTCCACCTGGCGCAGGCCGCTTGGCTGCCCGCCGGGCAGGTCCACCTGGGTGATGTCTCCGGTCACGACGATCTTGGAGCCGAAACCAAGTCGGGTGAGGAACATCTTCATCTGCTCGGGGCTGGTGTTCTGGGCCTCGTCGAGCACGATGAAGGCGTCGTTGAGCGTACGACCACGCATATAGGCCAGGGGTGCCACCTCGATGACTCCACCGGTGAGCAGCTTGGGCACCCGTTCCGGCTCGACCATGTCGTGGAGGGCGTCATAGAGAGGCCGGAGATAGGGGTCGATCTTCTCGTTGAGGGTGCCGGGCAGGAAGCCCAGGCTCTCGCCGGCCTCGATGGCCGGGCGGGTGAGGATGATGCGGTTGACCTTCTTCGACTGCAGGGCCTGGACGGCCTTGGCCATGGCGAGATAGGTCTTGCCGGTGCCGGCGGGCCCGATGCCGAAGGTGAGCGTGTGGGTGTCGATGGCGTCGACATAGCGCTTCTGGTTGAGCGTCTTGGGGCGGATGGTGCGACCGCGGCTCGACAGGATGTTCTGGGTGAGCACCTGCGAGGGCACCACCTCGGGGTCGGCGCTCTCCATGGAGACGATGCGCTCAACTGTGTCGGTGGACAGACCCTGTCCGGTGCGGGCGATGGTGATCATCTCGGTGAAGACATCGGCAGCGAGTTCAACATCGGCGTCGTTCCCGGTGAGGGTGATGCGGTTGCCCCGCACCATGATGTCAGCGTCGAGGGTGGATTCCAGAAGACGAAGGAAGCTGTCGCGCGGACCGAGCACGTTGACCATTTCCACCGAGGCGGGAACATTCAGCGTGCGCACCGAATCCTCGGCGTCGCCGCGTTGCATTTGCATGCTAGTCAGGGCGGTTATCCCATCTGTGCACAGTTGTTGTTTCGGCCGGATATTCCGACTGGCTCCAGTCTACGCGGTGGGGTGTGATCGACGAGGTACAGATGGCTGTTGCCATAGAACACCGGCGGACCGCCGACTCAAGCGGCCCGCCGGTGCATTTCTTCTGCTTATCTGCCTCGCCAGCAGGCAATGAATCACTCAGGCGTCGACGAGCACTGCCTCGGGCACCTCGTCGCGACCGATCGTGTCGAGGTCAAGATGTCTGGTCTCGCGGGTGGTGATCAGGGCGATGAGCGTCAGCACGGCCATGGCCGCCAGATACAGACCCACCGATCCGGGCCCGAAGCGGGAGGCGAGCCATGCTGCGATGAAGGGTGCCACGGCCGCGCCCAGGATCGACGAGACATTGTATGAGATGGCCGAACCGGTGTAGCGCACATTGGTCGGGAAGAGCTCGGGCAGCAGCGCGGACTGGATGCCGAAGGTCAGGCCCATCAACGCCATGCCGATGAGCATGAACAGGGTCATCAGCCCCAGATTCGCGGTGGCGCCGGTGCCCATCCGGGCACGGTCGAGGAAGAAGCCGAAGCTGAAGCCGAAGACGATGATCGCCCCGGTGACCAACATGAGGAAACGCTTGCGCCCCAGCTTGTCCCCCAGCCACCCCGACACGGGGATAGTGAGCGCGAACGCGCAGATCGTGATGAGCTGCACCACCAGGAAGGAGTGGTAGCTGATGCCCAAATAGCCGAGCGCGGTCTTACCGATGGCATAGGACAGGATCCAGGTGGTCATCAGATAGAACAGCGTGTAGGTGGCCAGCATGATGAAGGTGCCGCGGATCAGATCGCGCCACGAGGTGCGAAAGACCTCCAGCACCGGTGCCTTCACCACCTCGCCGCGAGCCTTGGTGCGCTGGAACGACGGCGTCTCGTGCAGCTTGAACCGCACATACAGCCCCAGGGCCACGATCACCGCGGAGAACAGGAAGGGCAGACGCCAGCCCCAAGCCAGGAAGGCGTGGTTGGTGGTGGCCTTGGTGGAGTCATAGTTCATGGTCATGGTGAGCATGAAGAAGAAGCCATTGGCCAGCAGGAAGCCGATGGGGGCGCCCAGCTGGGGCCACATCGAGTCGAAGCCGCGCTTGCCGGCTCGCGAGTTCTCGCCCGCCAGCAGCGACGCACCTGACCACTCGCCACCCAGGCCCAGCCCCTGGCAGAAGCGCATGAGGGCCAGAAGCATCGGGGCGACCACGCCGATGGAGGCATAGGTGGGCAGCAGGCCGATCAACACCGTCGCCACGCCCATCGTGAGCAAGGAGGCGAGCAGCGTCGCCTTACGTCCGGCCCGATCACCGAAATGACCGAAGAGCACCGAGCCCAGGGGGCGCGCCACGAAAGCCACGCCGAAGGTCGCCAGTGAGGCCAACAGGGCGCCGTTGCCCGTGGACGAATGGAAGAACAGCAACGGGAACACCGAGATGGCAGCCGTCGCATAGATGTAGAAGTCGTAGAACTCAATCGTCGTCCCCACCAAGGAAGAGACGATGATGCGGCCCTTGTGATTCACCGGGGCCGGCACACCCAAATCCTGCGTATCTGTTGCGGTCACGAGAGGAAGGTACGTTACAATCTCGCGCCATGAGACTCAAAATCTCAATTAATGAGACATATGAGTGCTCTGCTCGTTGTCAGCGAACAGCCGGCTCCGACGCGCTTCCTTCTTTGCCCTGGTCAAGATGTAAATGCCGACGATCAGCAGCCCCATGGAAAAGGAGAAATCCAGCACATTGAGGGTGTCGTCCCACATCTTTTGTCCGGTGAACTGCAGATATGGGGTCGATTCGATGAGCATTGCCATGATCAACAGGGCGCCCACCGCACGACGGTTTTGCATGCTCGGACGGACCTTGGTCAACGCTACGGTGATGACGACCAGCATCGCCATGCCGAAGAACAAGATGTCGTGACAGGTGACCTGTCCACCCCGCCCCACGAGGGATGCGAGCCGCAGGATCACCTGACCTGCGATGAGCGCCAACCCGACCATCACCGAGGAGCCCAAGCGGCTGATTTCCGACCCCGTATGGCGGACACCGGGTCGGCACTTCTTGGACCCACCAGGGCTCAAACTCGCGTCATGCCCGGCCATTCTGTTCTCGATCATGGACTTTCCCCCCCTTGACTTGCTCGTTTGTAGATCGGGCCAGGGAGACTGGCAGACCCTGTCATGGCGCGATCGCAGCGAGAGGGGACCTCTGCGCTGCGGTCGGATCTCCCCTTGAGGAGTTGAATTCCCCGGGATCAAAATATCTTTCCCACCGGGCGCACGAGGATGATTGCGCAGGATTCGACGCTATCCGGTGTTTTCGACCCCTAGCCCTGAGCAGCCAACCGATCGGTGGCGAGCACGAGTTCGGAGGTGATGTTGGGCTCAAACGCGGAGTGTCCCGCGGCCACCACGCGGTAATCGGCACGCGGCCACGCCTGATGCAGCATCCAGCTCGTGGTCGCCGGGCAGCACATGTCATAGCGCCCCTGCACGATCACCCCGTCGATATCGGCCAGTCGTGATGCTTCCTCGATCAGTTGCGACTCGCGCAGAAAACCGTGGTTCACGAAATAGTGGTTCTCGATCCTGGCAAAGGCCAGTGCCGCGTCGGGATCACTGGCCTCCTCCAGATGCTCGGCGTCGAACAACAGCGATGAGGTGGCGGCCTCCCACCTCGTCCAGGCAAGACCGGCGGCCTGGGCGACATTCCTGTCGGCGCTCCACAGGAGGCGGTGATAACTCACCATCTTGTCGTCGTCGAGATCGACGCCAGCACGACGCAGGGGCTCCAGATAGTGATCCCATTGCTCGGGGAAAACCATGGAGGCGCCGCCGTTGTAATACCAGTCCAGCTCGGCACGGCGCAGCGTGAAGATGCCGCGCAGCACCAGCCAGCGCACTCGCCCGGGAAACTGCTGGGCGTAGGCCAGCGAGAGCGTGCTGCCCCACGACCCGCCGAAGACCGCCCAGCCCTCGATGCCCAGATCGCCACGAATCACTTCCATATCCGCGATCAGATGAGCCGTAGTGTTCGAATCCATCTGAGCCGGATCGGTGAACTGTGCGACATGCGGCGTGGACAGCCCGCAACCCCGCTGATCGAATCCGATGATCCGATAGAGCTCGGGATTGAAGAAACCCCGATAATCGCGACCGATACCGCCGCCGGGGCCACCATGGACGAAGACCACCGGAATGCCCTGCGGGTTGCCGCTCTGCTCCACGTGAAGCCTCTGCCCCTGTCCCACGTCGAGCATGCGCACGTCATAGGGCTCGATATCGGGATAGCGCACCCGTTCAGGACGTACCACCGCCCCGCGGATCACATTGTGATCGTCACCGACCGCCACGGGTGAGAGCATGCGGCGCTGCGAGCTTGTCATGTGGGTCCTTCGTGAGGGGATAGTGAGAGCGCAGGCTCGGCCACTATGCCAGGACAGATATCAGGACTGGTCTTCGTCCAGCCGCTGATTGGTGCCCGAACCATCGGTTGCCGGATCGTTGTTGGGCCTGTTGTCATCGGTGGCGACATCGTCGTCATCCTCATCAGACTCATCGTCGGACTCGATGATGTGCATGGCCGCCTCTTCGGCGCTCGCCGCGCCGCCGGAGATGCCGACATCGGAGGCCACCGATTCGGCCTCGGTGTCCTCGGCGTCGATACCGCCGCCGGCAGCCACCAGGCGCCCGGCACGCTTGCTGCCCACCTGCCGCGGCTCGCGATCGGGATTCCAATGCTGCTCGGGTGCATTGGGATCGGGCTCGGGCTCCTCCTGGCTGATGCGCTGATCGATCGTCTCGTTACGCGCCATCTCGGCGGCCGTGTTGCCGAAGCCCTGGGCCGGCGACCAATGGTCCGGGGCGATATAGCCCTCGTCCAGCGGATCAGCGACGCCGCGATCAATCAGCGAGTCGGCGGGGCTCAGCTGGGCCAGCTCTGTGTTCTCGTCATTTTCGACGCCATCGTCGGGAATCGCTTCGTCGGTGTCACTCATGCTTCGATCTTGCCACGATCACGCCCGCCACGGTGACAGGCCTCGCGTGCTGCTGCGAGGAGACGCGCCCCGTGGGCGCTGATAACGCATGCATCGCCCTCACACGCGTCCCGGAACCGCGCCCCCATAGAAGGAACCGAGAAACTCAGTGCGCAAGGCATCGAACTCGCCGTTCTCCATGGCATGCCTGATCGAGTCGACCAGGCGAATGGTGAACCGCTCATTGTGGATCGTGGCCAGCGTCTTCGCCAGGAACTCGTGGGCCTTGAACAGATGATGCAGATAGGCGCGGGTGTAGTGCGTGCAGGTATAGCAGTCGCATCCGGCTTCAAGGGGCTCGAAGGCCCGCCTGTTCGCGGCAGTCGTCACGTTGTAGCGTCCCCGGGCCGTGTAGATCGCGGCGTTGCGCGCAGTGCGGCTGGGATTGACGCAGTCGAAGGTGTCGGCGCCGGCGGCACAGGCCGCGAACAGATCGTCGGGTTCACTGATCCCCAGCAGATGGCGGGGCCTGTCGTCGGGCAGTTCCTCGGCGCACCAGCGCACGATGTCGCCCAGATGGCGCTTCTCGATGGCACCGCCGATGCCATAGCCGTCGAAGCCTTCCTGCTCATGCCCGGCGACACCCGACCGAGTGGCCCGCAATCCCTGACAGGCCTGGCGCCGAAGATCCTCATATTGCGCGCCCTGCACCACCCCGAAGAGCGCCTGATAGGGATGCCCGGAGCGGGCGTCGGTGAGGCGGGAATGCTCGTCAAGACAGCGTTGCGCCCATCGCTGGGTGCGCTCCACGGATTCCTCCTGATAGCCCCGGGTGTTCATCAGGGTGGTCAGCTCGTCGAAGGCGAACATGATGTCGGCGCCCAGCTGATGCTGCACACCCATGCTGATCTCGGCGGTGAACCGGTGCATGGAACCATCCAGCGGGCTCTTGAAGGTCACCCCGTCCTCGTCGACGCGGGCGTCGCGCTGGCGACCCTCAGCGATGACATCGTCGTTCTGCATGCCGGTGACGTCCATCGCCAGCACCTTCTTGAAGCCCACACCAAGGCTCATCACCTGGAAGCCGCCCGAGTCGGTGAAGCTGGGGCCGGGCCAGTTCATGAAACGGCCCAGGCCCCCGGCCTCGTCAACGATGTCGGGACCGGGCTGCAGATAGAGGTGAAAGGCATTGGCCAACACCGCCTGCGCACCGGCAGCGCTCACCTGTTCGGGGGTCAGCGTCTTCACCGTCGCCTTGGTGCCCACCACCACGAAGGCGGGTGTCTTGATCGTGCCGTGCGGGGTGGTGATGGTGCCGGCACGTCCCAGTCCATTGGGAAGCACGCGGTCGGCGGAGAAGGAGAAGTCACGGGAATCTGCAACAGGCACGCCATTGATTGTGACAGGCGCGGTGAAATCGGTGACTCGTGGCAGGACGACGCCGTGAAATCGAGGCCTTCAGTCCGGGAAGGCATCGTCCCCAAGGAATTCCCCAACACACCGCATTCCCCCAGCGCAGCTCCGCTCTCAGCGCACTACACCTCTCATCAGAGCAGCGCCATGCACCGATGCAGATCCACCTCCTGGGCGGCGAACTGGCTTGTCACCGGCACGGTAGGTTAATTGCCGTGCACAAGCCTTTTTTGGCCACCGATCTCGAGGTGCTGACCGTCACCCCAACCAGTGCGGTGATCAGCTGGATCACCCGGGCGCCACGACATGGGCTGGTCGTCCCACGAGCGGTGCCCACCGATACCCAGCTGTGGTTGGGCGACCCCCAGGGAGAACTCACCCTCGTGCACGACGACCCGACGCCGCGCGCCTTTCACCAGGTGAGCGTCACCGGGCTGGAGCCCGGCCGCGAGTACTCCTTCCGGGCGCGTTCCTATGGCGTGCAGCCGCTGCCCGGTCTCTATACGACCAACCGCCACACAAGCCCTGAGCGGGTGCACAGCTTCGTCACGCTCACTCCCCCGCCGGGGCGCTATCTGACGACAATCGCGCTGGCCAATGACATGCATCTGGGCGAGAAACGCCAGGGAATCGTGCTGGGGCCCCTGCCCACCTCGGTGGCGCCGGGACGCGGGCAGGCCGGTTATCCCGAGATGATGTTCACCGCCATGCTCGACGAGCTCCGCGCCGTGCATGGGCACCCCTTCCTGGTGCTGGGCGGCGACATCACCTACGGCGGAACCGAGAGCCAGGTCACTCTGGCCCACCGGCTGCTGGAGGGCTATGGCACCAGCGATAACGATTGGCTGGCCGTGCGTGGCAATCACGATCGTCCACTGCGCAGCGGCGACGATCCCTTCGGAGAGAGCTTCGTGGCATATCAGCACATGTGCGCCAACCAGACGCCGGAGGGCCTGCGCATCCTGGGCATCGACACCACCCGCGGTGGCGGCGGCGGGTGGATCCTCCCACCCCAGTTCGACGACATCAGATCCTGCCTGGCCGACGAGCCCGATCGTCCGACACTGGTGACCAGTCACCATCCGGTGACCCATGATGCTGCTTTCACCTCGCCCTCGGGGCCTCAGTTCATGCTGCGCTGGCGTGACCGCATCGCGATCCAACGCGTGGAGCGTGCGGCCCATGGAGTCTTCCTGCACCACACGGGTCACACCCATCGGATGCGTCGTGGCAAGGCGGATGTGCAGGGGGCCCATACCGAGTACTTCGAGAACGCCGCCTGCGCCGCCTATCCGGGTGGCTACACATTGCTGCATCTCTATGAGGGTGGCTATCTGCGCAACTTCTGGCGGATCCCCACCACCGCCGCGCAGGACTGGCTGTTCCGTAGCCGCTGGCAGGTGATGGGTCTCATGCCGCAGCTGACCATGGGCACCACCAACGACCGCAACCATGTGGTGCTCAAGGATCTCTCGGGACTGCGCGCGACGGGGCGTCCGGTGCCCCGCGAGCTCCGGGTCTGATCGCCTGTTCAGGGCGTGCGGAGTCGCCGACTGATCGCCTGTAGCTGGGCCAGGGCCACGACCCCCGCCGTGGAGGCGCGCAATACGGCATCGGACACCGACACCCTGTGAGCGCCGACGGCCTCGAACTGTTCCAGCTCATCGGGCGCGATGCCGCCTTCCGGCCCGATCACAAAGATGCACTCGCCGTGGGGCGGGAGGTCGATGTCGGCCAAGGGCTCGGTGGCGCTTTCATGAAGCACGAGGGCCAGGTCTGCCCGGGACAGTCTGTGGGCGATATCACCGGTCGTGGCCGCAGACACTGCCGGAATCGTGAGGCGGCGCGACTGCTTGGTGGCCGAGGTGGCTGCCGAGCGCCATTTCGCCAGTCCCTTCTCGGCTTTCGCCTGCCAGCGCACGATGCTGCGGGAGGCCTGCCAGGCGATGATCTCGTCGACGCCCAGCTCGGTCATCGCCTCCACAGCGATATCGGAGCGCTCGCCCTTGGCCAGGGCCTGCACTGCGACCATGCGCAGCGGGCCGTGCTCGCGGGCGATCAGCTCGTTGACCCGCACGGTGATCGACTCCTTGGCCACCGCGTCGACCACACCACGGATACCCGCGCCGGCACCATCGGCAAGCAGGACGCCCTCGCCGGGCCGCATTCGCTTGACCACAGCGGCGTGCCGCCCCTCGGGGCCGCTCACGGTGACCACCTCGCCCGGCACCGCATGGCTCACATCGGCCAGGAAAAGCGGATCGGTCATCCGGCGAAGGCCTTGCGCAGCTTCTCGAAGAAACCCTTGTCGTCAGCATGGGTCTTGGCGATGCCATCACCGATCTCGCCGCGCTGATCGGCCAACTGCTGCAACAGTTCCCGCTGCGCGTCGTCAAGCTTGGTGGGGGTCTGCACGACGATGGTGACACCCAAGTCGCCACGCTGCTTGGCGTCGCGCGCTCGCAGCTTGGGCACCCCACGCCCCTTGATGGCGATGCGGGCTCCCGACTGTGTTCCCGCGGGGATGGACAGCTCGACGACCGAGTCCTTCGGGTCAGCGTCGGAAAGCTCTGATTCCAGGGTCTTGATCGGCACCTTGCAGCCGAGCGCGGCGGCCGTCATCGGGATGGTCAGCATCATCTCGAGATTGTTGCCGTCGCGGGTGAACACCTCGTGGGCGGCGACACTGACCTCGACGTAGAGATCACCGGCGGGTCCGCCGCCGGTGCCGACCTCGGCCTGACTGCGCAGCTGAATCCGGTTACCGGTGCTCACACCGGCAGGAACCTTGACAGTGATGTCACGGCGCGCCCGCACCCGGCCCTCGCCGGAGCACTCCGGGCAGGGATCGGTGATGATCGAGCCATAGCCCTGGCAGCTCGGGCAGGTGGCAGTAGAGCGGATATCGCCCAGGAAGGAGTGTTGGATCTGCGTGATCGACCCAGAACCATGGCATTGGGTGCAGGTGACCGGCTCTTCACCATTGGCCGACCCCTGCCCATGACAGTGCGGGCACACCACATAGGTGTCCAGGGTGAGCGGGGCCTCCGTGCCGAACGCCGCCTGGGCGAGCGTCAGCTCGAGGCGAACCAACTGATCCGAGCCCTGACGCACCCGGGAACGCGGGCCACGGGTGGTTCCCCCGGAGCCGAACATGGCTCCCAACAGGTCGCCGACATCGAAGCCCATGGAGCTGGCGTCGTTGAAGCCACTGAAGCCTCCAAAGCCGCCGAAGCCCCCACCGGCACCGGCATGGGCCGGGTCTCCGCCACGGTCGTAAATGGACTTCTTCTGCGGGTCCGAGAGCACCTCATAGGCCTCATTGACGGCCTTGAACTTCTCCTCGGCGTCAGGATCGCTGGTCACATCGGGGTGAACCTGCATGGCCTTCTTGCGATAGGCCCGCTTGATCTGCTCGGCGGTGGCATCACGGCCGACGCCGAGCACCTCGTAGTAATCACTGCTCATGAGTAGCTGAAATCAACCTTCCGCCAGGAACTGGCCGACATAACGGGCGACGGCGCGAACCGCCGCCATGGTGGACGGATAGTCCATGCGAGTGGGTCCCACGATGCCCAGATTGGCACTGGCGTCAAAGGGGCCATAGCTGCTGGCGACCACCGAGGTCGTCTTCAGCGGGTCGAAGGGGTTCTCCCGGCCGATCCGCACCGCGACATCACCGGGATGGTCGGCCGCTGCCTCGCCGACGAGCCGCAGCAACACCATCTGCTCCTCGAGCGCCTCGAGGACCGGCTTGACCGTGGTCTCGAACTCGGCGCCGAAACGCGTCAGATTGGGCACGCCGCCCACCGCGACCCTTGGGGTTTCGTCGGTGGCAAGCATGTCAAGCACAGCGGCCACCACGCTGGCGCCCAACACGGGCAATGGACGCTCGGCAAGCGCGTTCAGTGATTCGATCGCGGCCGCGGGCATCTGTCCGTCGACCGCCGCACTGACGGCGTCACGCACTGCCTGGAGGTCATCGTCGGTGTGCTCGGGCACCCGAATATTGCGCTGGTAGACGGTTCCGGCACTGTTCACCACCAAGACGATGGCCATGCCAGCCTCCAGCGTCACCACGTCGACATGGCGCAGCTTGGCCGCATTCGACTCGGGGTATTGGACGATCGCCACCTGATGCGTGATCACGGCCAGCAGGCGCACGGTGCGACGCACCACGTCCTCCAGGTCAACCGCTCCCTCAAGGAAGGTGGACACCGCCCTGCGCTCGGCCGCGGACAGCGGCTTCACCTGGGCGATGCGGTCGACGAACAGCCGATAGCCCTTATCAGTGGGAATCCGCCCGGCGCTGGTATGAGGCTGGGTGAGATAGCCCTCCTCTTCCAGGGCGGCCATGTCATTGCGCACAGTGGCCGGAGAGACATCGAGATGGTGTCTGTCCACCAAGGCCTTGCTGCCCACCGGCTCGCGGCTGGCGACATAGTCGGTCACGATGGCACGCAGAACGTCCAGCTTTCGGTCGTCAATCATCGCTTCCTCCTATCGGGTCTCCTGGTGCGGACATCACGCTGATTGCCTTCCCGGTAACGGGTCGTGGCACACCACGAAGTTGGCAATCCAAGCCTCAGAGTGCCAGTTTACTCGCAGCGACCGACCACTGACGCGACGCAGCTCAGGGCACAACCGCTGAGAGCACAGCACGATGACGCCTTGGTCGACTCGCCCACCGGCAGGTCAATCACGGTGGGGCCATTGTGTCGCCACCTGCCGGCCGGTCGCGAGATCGCGACAGGACAGGATGGCCATCGTGCCGCTTCCGGGCCGGTAGAGCCGGCCGTCCAGGTGCACCACATCGCCGCCGAGCTCCTGCAGCATGAGTTGCCCGGGCAGATGATCCCAGGGCTTGGGGAATCGGTAGACCACGAAATCGATGGCTCCGGTGACCACATGGGGATAGTCGATGCCGGCCGAGCCGCTGGCGGCGATCACCGGCGCGATCCGGCCCTCCTCATCGAAGCCACGCCAGGCACGGAAGGTGCTCGCACCCTGCGGCGGGTTGTGGATCGGGGCGGAGACAATGCGTTCGTCGTTGCAGAAGACACCGCCGCCCCGCACCGCCACATAGGCTTTCTCGGCGCGTGGCTGGTAGATCCAGGCACCCACGGTCTGCGCGCCATAGAGCTCGGCGACCATCACCGCGAAATCCTCCGAACCGCGCACGAAATTGTTGGTTCCATCGAGGGGGTCGACGACGAAACAGTGTGACGCCACCCCGATGGCGTCGAGCTGTGTCGGATCAAGGAAGGAGCCCTCCTCGCCCACGACGACAGCATCGGGATAGCGTGCGCGCAGCTGCGTGGACAGGGCGCGCTCGGCCTCACGATCAGCCACGGTCACATAGTCGCCGGGCGCCTTCGACTCGATCTCGTTCTCATGCAGGGCGCGGAAGCGCGGCTCAACGATCTCGGCGCTGACCTGCTTGATGATGCTCAACACCTGATCGGCGTCCATCACAGCCACTCCCGTTCGGTTTTCCCGGTCTTCTCACTGGCCCGCGCAGCCCTGCACAGCGGCCGGCATCTGTCAACTGTCTTCATCGATATGGTCCTGCGTCACGAAATCAATCAGTCGCTCGACCTGACGCACGAAGTCGAGGTCAAGATCACGATAGGTGGAGACCCTGGCCAGCATCGCCTGCCAGGCGCGTCCGACATCGCCCTGATCGATCTGCTCATAGGGCTTGTGCCGGGGAATGCCGAGCGCCGCCAGCGTCCCCTTCTTGAAGTCACGGTCCATCGGCACCTCTGGCCACGCCTTGATGCCCACGATCGCTGGCTTGATCGTCTGCCAGACGTCAATGAACCGGTGCCCAGCGATCATCACATAATCGCCGTATCCGGCGTGCCGCACCTGGTTGGCCACGCGTGATTCCTTGGTGTTGGCCACCAGATGGTCGATCAGCACGCCCAGACGTCGCCCCCGGCCGGGTTCGAACTCCGCGACGATGCCCAACAGATCGTCCATGCCGCCCATGTATTCGACGACAACTCCCACATGCCGCAGATCGTCGCCCCAGATCTTCTCGACCAACTCGGCGTCGTGGCGTCCCTCGACGTAGATTCGTGAGCCCAGGGCCGTGTGGGGCTGCTCCGGTTCTCCCGCTCGCGAGCCCGACGGCGTGTACAGGGGCTTGCTGGATCCCTGCCGAGGAGGGATGCGGAGGGCCACCGGCTTGCCTTCGACCAGATATCCGTATTCCCCCACGGGGAAGCTCCGGCGGCGCCGCGAACGGTCTTCCAGCACGACCATGCCGTTCTCCCAGCCCACGACCTCGCCGCAATAGCCATCGGGGCCCACCTCGACGATCAGTCCCATCTGCAGCGGGAGATCGGTGGTCCGGGGTTTTCCGGCGTGACGCCAATCTCCTGACAGGACGTCAGATCCATAGCGGTCATTGGCACTCACGCAGCCCAAGAGTAATGACCAGTGACGCCCCTGTCGCCCAGGGCGCACCACTGAGCGGGCATGAGGGCGCTCGGACGGACGATATATCCCGGTGGCGCGATTCGGCTCAGTCGAGCAGATCGCGGGTGACCGCGTCAGCAAGCAGGCGGCCCTGCACGGTGAGATGCAGGCGTTCGTCAACGACCATGACCAATCCGCGGGCGACCTGTTCGCCGACGCGGGAGGCCTCGCTGGCAGTGAGCTCGCCCAGCGCCAGCCCGTCGGCAATACGCAGCCGCAGCAAAACATGCTCCTCGTGGCGGGTGGTGGCGCCGATCACCTCGAAGTCGTCGCGAGCAGGGAGTCCCTCACCAAGCACGCGCGCATAGCGGCGCGGATGGCGCACATTCCACCAGCGCACGCCGTTGACATGGCTGTGCGCCCCCGGCCCGAAGCCCCACCAGTCATCTGAACGCCAGTAGGCAAGATTGTGCCGGGCCTCATGACCCGGCAGCGCCCAATTGCTGATCTCATAGTTGGCCAGCCCGGCCTGGTCAAGCATGTGCTCGGCCAACAGATACTCGTCGGCCTCGAGATCCTCGTCGGGGGGCGGCAATTCACCACGACGCAGCCGGCGGGCCATGGCGGTGCCCTCCTCAACGATCAGGCTGTAGGCGCTCAGATGTTCGGGCGACACGCTCAGCGCCGCCTCGAGGGTGGCCTTCCAGCTGTCGAGTGTCTCCCCGGGCGTGCCATAGATAAGGTCCAGCGACACATCGGGGAAACCCTCGCGATGTGCCCAGCGGGCCACCTCCAGGGCGCGACCAGGGGTATGGGTGCGATCGAGACGGGCCAATATCTGCTCATCGGCTGACTGCATGCCCAGACTGATCCGGTTGAAACCAGCCTGCCTGAGCGTGGCGAGTCTTCCCTGGTCGAGGGTCTCAGGATTCGCCTCCGTGGTGATCTCGGCATCGGGCAGGAGGCCGAAGGTCGAGCGCAGATCGGCGAGCACCTCACCCAGCTGCGTCGCAGTGGCCATGGTGGGTGTGCCACCACCGAAGAAGACCGTCGAGGCCTGCCGGTCGGTACCGATCGCGATGGCGGCCTGGGCGATCTCCGCATGCACTGCGGCCAGATAGTCGTCGATGGTCATGCCGGAGAGCTGGCTGGGCGTGTAGGTGTTGAAATCGCAGTATCCGCACCGGCTGGCGCAGAAGGGGATGTGCACATAGATCGACAGCGGCACCTCGCCATGGGCGGAGAGCCGTTCGGAGGGAAAGGCTCCCGCGAGCTGATCAGGCATGCGATCCGGCTATTTCTTCTCAGCCAGTTCACTATTGGTGAGCGCGGCGACGAAGGCCTCCTGGGGGACCTCGACGCGACCCACCATCTTCATCCGCTTCTTACCGGCCTTCTGCTTCTCGAGCAGCTTGCGCTTGCGCGAGATATCACCGCCGTAGCACTTGGCGAGCACATCCTTGCGGATGGCGCGAATGGTCTCGCGGGCGATCACCCGGGCTCCGATGGCCGCCTGCACCGGTACCTCGAACTGCTGGCGCGGAATCAGCTTGCGCAGCCGATTGGTCATCTCGACGCCATAGCTGAAGGCCTTGTCACGATGCACGATGGCGCTGAAGGCGTCGACCGGCTCGCCATTGAGCAGGATGTCGACCTTGACCATGTCGCTGGCCCGCTCCCCGTCCTCCTCATAGTCAAGGGATGCATAGCCTCGGGTACTGGACTTGAGGGCATCGAAGAAGTCGAAGACGATCTCGCCGAGCGGCAGCCGATAGCGCAGCTCGACACGATCAGTGGACAGATAGTCCATGCCGATCTGCTCACCGCGCCGTGCCTGGCAGAGCTCCATGACAGCGCCGATATAGGTCGCCGGGCAGAGCACCGTGGCGCTTACGACCGGCTCATAGACGGTCTCGATCTTTCCCTCGGGAAACTCCGAGGGATTGGTGACCATGTGTTCCGATCCGTCCTCCATCACCACGCGATAGTTGACGCTGGGAGCGGTGCTGATCAGGTCGAGGTCAAACTCACGCTCGAGGCGTTCCTGCACCACCTCCATATGCAGCAGGCCGAGGAAGCCCACCCGGAAACCGAAGCCCAGGGCAGCGGAGGTCTCGGGTGCGAAGCTGAGGGCGGCATCGTTGAGCTGCAATTTCTCCAGGGCCTCGCGCAACTCGGGGAAATCGGCTCCATCGATGGGATAGATGCCGGCGAAGACCATCGGCTTCGGATGCTTGTAACCCGCCAGGGCCTTGTCGGCGGGATGGTTGGCCCCGGTCACGGTGTCGCCCACGCGGCTCTGACGCACATCTTTGACGCCGGTGATCAAATAGCCGACCTCGCCGACGCCAAGGGCCGGAGATTTCATGGGGTCGGGTGAATGGACGCCCACCTCGAGCACCTCGTGCACGCTGCGCGTCGACATCATCTGCACCCGTTGACGATCAGCCAGCTCGCCATCAACCACCCTCACATAGGTGACAACGCCGCGGTAGGTGTCGTAGACCGAGTCAAAGATCAGGGCACGCAATGGCGCCTCCGGGTCACCGGTGGGTGCCGGGACCCGCTCGACGATCGCATCGAGCAGTTCGGACACGCCGTCACCGGTCTTTGCTGAGACCCGGAGCACCTCGCTGGGGTCCACCCCGATGATGCCGGCGATCTCGTCGGCGAATTTCTCCGGTTGGGCGCTGGGGAGGTCGATCTTGTTGAGCACCGGGATGATCGTGAGATCGGCGTCAAGGGCCATATAGAGGTTGGCGAGAGTCTGAGCCTGGATTCCCTGCGCCGCGTCGACAAGGAGGACCGCTCCCTCGCAGGCCTCCAGGGAGCGCGAGACCTCGTAGCTGAAGTCGACGTGCCCGGGGGTGTCGATCATATTGAGCACGAAGTCGCCGCCTTCGCCGCCAGGTCGCTGCGCTTGGGTCTCGCGGGCGTCATCACGAGTGCCGCCGTTGCCCGCGGGCGCCTGGCTGGTGGGGCCATAGTGCCAGGGCATGCGCACGGCCTGCGATTTGATGGTGATGCCACGTTCCCGCTCGATGTCCATCTTGTCGAGATATTGCGCCCGCATCTCTCGGGCGTCCACCACTCCGGTGAGCTGCAGCATGCGATCGGCCAGCGTCGACTTGCCGTGGTCGACGTGCGCGATGATGCTGAAGTTTCGGATGATGGCGGGGCTGGTGGCTCCAGGAGTGGCGGACAAAGCTGAAGTTTCTCCTCGGTCGTGGTGGTGCGCGGTAAGCGCCCCGCATCCCATTGTCTCATGCGCACGGCTGCGGCCCATGCTCACGGCTGCGGCCCCATTGCCGCTGGCTGAAGTCGGCTCAGCTCTCCGGCGTCCGGACGCTGGACATGCAAGGGCCGTGACGAGCGGTCAAAGAGGGCCACTCGTCACGGCCGGTTTCGTGCACATGGTGGGACTGGAGATCACTGCGATGGCAGCGCCCCCGATTCCACCGTTGGGGGCTATTCAGATACTCGGCCTCTATGCCGTAGCGGTCTGACCCTGCGACGCCGCAGGCCCGGCACTGGCGGCTGTCTTGTCACGCAGACCGGCGAAGCCGACCACGGCGAGCACGACACCAATCACCACCAGAGCCCAACCGGCGAAGACCGCGATGGTGCCGATCAGCCAGAAGGCATAGGAGGTGAGCAGCATGCCACGCAGGGTCTCACCGGTGAGCAATGTGTTGCGCAGCGAGGTGTAGGCCGTGTACTTGGTCTGATCCGACTTGTTCGCGGTGGCGACATCGCCAACACCGGCGTAGTTGCACTTGTCGGCGGGCACCGCGTCAATGGCAGTGCCATCAGCGGCCTTGACCGACTTGCACGAGGCCTGCATGTGGTTCCAGATGTAGTGATCGGCAAAGGCCTTGGCCTGGGTGCCGGTGGTCATCTCCTTGCCGAAGAAGGGCTTCAGCGCATCCTTGGCGTCCTGTGGCAGGTTGGTCACCTGGTTCTCCACGGGCATGCTGATCGCCTCCTTCTTGAGCTGATCAGTCACATTGTTGTGGGCAAAGACTCCACCAAAGACAGCAGCGACGCCGACCAGGGCGAGCACGATGCCGACGATGCGCAGCAGTGTGCGGTAGACGGAGCGGTTCACGGTTCACCAGCCTTAGACTTGGTTAGAAAGTAGTTGAATCGTCATTGACTCTTAGGCGATAGTACTCCGACATTTCGCATTAGGAGTATTCGTTTCGCCACAAGCGGGAGTTCCGACGCCAGGAAGTGAGTCGCAGGAGCGTCATCTGACGGTGTTTTTGTGAGCTCCGAGCCTGAGGTGATAACCTCGATCGCTGTGTCCTGTGGGCACGACACCCAGTAACGACGAACACAAAGGTTGAGCCAGTGGCAAACATCAAGTCGCAGAAGAAGCGGAACAAGACCAACGAGAAGGCGCGCCTGCGTAACAAGGCCGTCAAGTCCGCCCTGCGCACCCATGTTCGCAATTTCCGCGAGGCTGCGGCTGCGGGTGACAAGGACAAGGCCACGACGCTGGCCAAGGTCGCCAATCGCGCACTCGACAAGGCCGCTTCCAAGGGCGTCATTCACGCCAATCAGGCGGCAAACCGCAAGTCGGCCATCTCGATCAAGGTCGACTCTCTCTGATTCTTTGTTCACGGCTCTCGAGCCGCGCATCACGCCCCGATCCCGCTGGGTGGTCGGGGCGTTCGTGCGTGCCCGCACTTTGCCCGATGAGTAGACGCTGGCTCACCCCCAAGGAACGAAATCTTGTCCGGCGACCTCCACAGCGCCCATAACTGATGCATTCCCTTGGCAAGCGCGGTCCTTGTCCGCAGCCGGATGGTCCCCGGATTGGTGGATATACCCCATGGGGGAACGCGATCCTCGCTGAAGACAGCGGTTCCACCAGATGACTCGACACTGACTTCAGCGCACAAACAAGGCACCAGCGCAAGCAGGGCGAAGGAGCGCGGTCCTGCTGCCGAAGGCCTACCGGTTTCGCCTTGGAGGCATGCTTACTCTGGCGCCCCCGACATGAGAGGCTGCCCGCATGAGCACGCACTCCGGTGACGACCACCGCCAACCAGCCGGTGTCACCGCCGACGGCGGACAGTTGAAGCTCGGGCCGACACCGGCTGAGTATGTCTCAGCCTTCTATTCGCCGATCATCGGCATTGTGGTGGCGTCGACGCTTCTGGCCGCCGGGGCGGGTGCCAATTCAATTCGCCCAATCACCTTCATCGGTGCGGGCATCGGTGTTCTCGCCCTGGTCCAGGCGGTGCTTGAGGTCCGCGACCTACCGCGCCGCACCATCCGTTGGAATCGTGGAGGAATCACGCTCCAGGCCTCACGGCTACCCCCGCTGGCATTGCGCTGGTCGGAACTGGGATTCGTGCAAACGGTCGTCCAAACAGATCGGCTCTGGCATCTCTTCTCCCGCACGCGGGTCTGGCTTCAATGTCAGCCGCTGAACGATTCGACCGACTTCGAGCGCCGACATCCGCATCGTGGCGATTATCTTTCTGACGACGACCAGCGCGGCTCCGCGATCACCATGCTCGTGGGACTGGGGATGACCCGAGCCAAGCGTGTGGATGCGACGATGCGCCATGCCAACCCGGCCTACCGGGGCATTCGTCAGCTTCCCACCCTGAAGAGCCCAGCGCCGGCCCGACGACACCCCCGCTGAGCACGAGACGGATCTTCACCCCATCAGCCCCGGCTGCGCGATCCTCCCTGCATAGGAACACGAAGTCGAGCTCCCCCCACGCCCTGACGCGCATGGTCAATCGCGAGGATCAGGCGTTCCAGGGCAAACCCGGGATCAGTCGCCGCACCTTTGACCGCCGCATCGGCACGCGACAGGGCGATCAGCCCCTGCGCCACGGCGGCCTCATTCCAGATCCGTGACTGCCGAGCCACCGCCTTCACCTTCCAAGGCGGGACGCCGATGACCCGCGACATCTCGGCATCAGACATCCTGTCGCCACGCACATCGAGATAGCGTCCCAGCGACCGCAAGCCGCTGGCCAGAGCACTGGTGACGAGCACCGGCGCCACCCCCAGATCCAATGCCCACCGCAGGCGCTCAAGCGCCTGTCCCGTGTCGCCGGCCAACACCGAGTCAGCGACTGCGAAGCTGGTCACCTCCGCCCGCCCCTGGAAATAGCGGGAGATCATCTCGGTGGACAATCGCTCCTCCGCCCAGTCGTCCGCCAGCTGGGCGACAGCGCCGGCCAGGGCACGAAGATCTGTGCCCACGGCATCCACCAGGGTCTGGGCCGCCCCCTGATCAATACCGATCTTCGCGGCACGAGCCTCTGCCTGCACGAATTTGGGCAGTTCCCAAGGTTTTGGTGCCGTCGCCTCGAGGATATTTACCTTTGCCTTGCGCAATTTGTCGACCAGGCCACGTCCCTTGTTGCCGCCACGATGCACCGCGATCACCGCGACCTCCGGACTGGGTGACCTGGCAAACCCCACCACCGCCTCGACCGATTCTGGGGACAGCGATTCGGCACCATGGATCACCACAACGCTGTGATCGGCAAACAAGGAGCCGCCTGTGGCCTCAACAAAATCCGCTGGCGATATATCGCTTCCCTCAAGCTCAACCAACTGGGCCTGGGGTTCCTCAGCGTGGGCCTGGGCCCGCAGTCGCGTCACCGCCCGATCAGAGAGAAGCTGCTCGGCGCCATGCACCAAGCTCAAGGCACCGAATACTGAGGGCCGGTCTGACTTCGCGTTCACCTCTTCATCGTGCCATCAGCCGCCGACAGCGACGAACCTGACCGCGTGGCTCCGGCGTCACACCGGGCCAGTGGACCGGCCCCTGATCGAGACGATGCGCCCGACCAGCTACCCATGCCTTGCCCGTCGGCTCATTTCCTCTGTCCAGCACCGCCTCCTCCGCCAACCTGGCTACACAGCTTCCCTTGATGTCGTCTCCCTGAAGGAGGGGATGTCGCGTCACACGACATCACCTCTGCGCCGGGTCTGCCGCTCACCGGATAAGAGCGACCCGCTCAGCGCACGGAGACGATATCGAGCGCGTCATTCTCCCGGCGCTTCACCGCGATCGATCCCCGTTCATCGGTCCGCACAATGGCCATATGATGTCGCGCGGCCAGTGTCAGGGCCTTAGCTGACGGATGCCCGTATCTATTGTTCTTGCCGGCGCTCACCAACGCGACCCTGGCACCCGTGACCGCCAGGAAATCCTCGCTTTGACGGGCCGATCCGTGGTGCGGAAGCTTGAGGACATCGGATCTCAGCTCGTCCGCCGAGCTGGAGATGGCACGGAGCTGACCGGCGGGTTCCAGATCACCCGTCAGCAAGATGCTGGGCCCTCCCCCGCTGACACGACCCAGGATGCTCGAGTCATTCTCCTCAGACTCAGAGCTCAGTGATGATGTGCGGATGGAATCCTGCGCCATGAGCGACTGGCCATCTGTCCCCACTGCCTGTCCGGGTTGCCCGGCCTGGATAGTGCGCCAGCTGACATCTCCGATGCGCCACTGCTGACCCGCGGCCGCAAGCTCGACGCGAATCCCGGCCTGCGAGAGCTGACGTCTCACCTGTTCGGCGGCCGACCCGGGCGAGAGGAATGGATTGACCAGGGCCACCTCCACCCGGGCATTGTCCATCAGCCCCGACAGTCCGCCGATGTGATCGGCATGAAAGTGACTGAGCACCAGCAACGGCACCGTACGGACCGCGGCCCGACGGATGCACTGAGCCATGGACTCGGCGTCGGGGCCCACGTCCACGACGATCGCCTCACGGGCCCCGACTCTGACCAGGGTGGCGTCGCCCTGGCCTACGTCACAGCTGATCAGCTGCCAGTCCCGCAACCAACCCGGTGATGGTGGTCGTCCCAGACAGGCCACGATCATCACGACCGACACCGCAATACAGCCGCTTCGATAGCCGAGCATGCGCCCCAGGATCATGGCCGTCAGCAGGCAGAACACTGTGAGCAGCACGATTCCCGCCGCGGATGGGGGCCATGCCAACGTCGCCATGGGTGCCGACGCCGCGACATGGGCAATGGTGATGATGGGCTGGACGAAGTTACCCGCCAGCCAGCCAAGTGCTGCCGTGAGAGTCCCGGCCAGTGGAGAGACCAGGGCGGCCAGCAATCCCAACACGGTGACTGGTCCCACGAAGGGCGCCGCCGCCATATTCGCCGCAAGGCCGACAACGCTGATCTGACCGGACAGCGCGGTGATGAGCGGCTGGGTGGCCAGCTGTGCGGCTGCCGGCACACACAGGGATTCCGCGAGCCATCCGGGTGCCCACCGTCTCATCCGGGTCTGCCAGGGCCCCGCCCACCACAGGATCCCGGCGGTCGCCGCCGCCGACAGGGCGAAACCCCAGCTCCGGGCCATCCAGGGATCAATGAGAATGACAAGCCAGACGGCGACGGCAAGCTGCCGCAAACCAGCCGCCCCGATGCCCCGACGTCCGGTGGCGGCAAGTGCCACCAGCCCCATCGCCGCCGCCCTCACCACGCTCGCCTCGGCCCGACAGATCGTCACGAAGAAGGCGACCACGATGATGGCCAGCGCCCGAAGCCACCAGCCTCGCACGCCCGCCGCCCTGGCTGCGGCCACGAAGAAGACCAGCATCAGGGTGAGGTTCGTGCCCGAGACGGCGGTGAGGTGGGTGAGGCTCGAGTCCTTGAAGTCATCCACGAGATCGGTCGGGATGTCTGCCGTGTCCCCGACCACCAACGAAGGCACGAGCCCCGCCTGGTCACGGGCGCTCCACCGCATCGACTCACGCAGCCCGCCCCTCATCCGGTTGATTACCGCGTCGACCGGTCCGGGCTCGGCAATGACGAGAGGGGAGGCCGTTATCCAAACGCGGGCGCATATCCCCTGGGACCGTTGCCGTGGAAGCGCGGCCCGACCGGTGATCCTCACCTCGCTGCCCACGGGCAGTGAGGAGACTCTCTCGGCATCGGACTCACTCGCAGCCACTTCCACGCGGCAGCTGGTCGGCCAGGCATGCCCGTCGATCTCCGCGAGACGGATGCTGACGACCACAAGCCAGAGATCAGATCCGAAGGCCGAGGCCAGCTGTCGCGGGTCGGAACGCACCCGCGCGTCGAGCATGACGATGCTGCGCCGCTCAGCCGCCCGTGCCATCGGCCCTTCTGCGGCAATAGAAATATGTGCCATGGTGCAGGCCAGCGACGACAGCGCCACCAGGGCACATGCAGCACCACGCCATCGACGCCGCAGGATCAGCACCGCCAGCGTGATCGCGATCATCGCGCCCGTCGCGATATTCAGTGATCTCTGTTCTGCCAATGCCAGCCATGCGGTCGCCCAGGCGATCAATGCCGGTGCCGCGAGACGGAGATCGAGCTGTTGGCGCTCGCGAAGAGATTCCGAGGTCTTTGCCTGTGAGAAGCCTCGTCCGCCTTTCTGCCAATCGACCCTTCGTCCACGCGAGGCGCGCCGCAGCCCTCCTCGCACGTCGATCCGGAGTCTTCTCCTTGTGCTTTCTCGCCGTCCGCGACGCTGGTCGTCGCGCCCGATTGCTCCGTGAGACCATGGCCTGTTCGTCTGCCCGCCGTGCAATCGACCGACGTCTGCGGCCGATGGGTGCTCTGCCATGGCCTGGCGCGACCGGGCTCTCCTAGCCGACGGTGACATTGTCCTTGATCCGCTCATAGGACTTGGCACCGATGCCGTCGACCTCCTGCAATTGCTCGATTCTTGCGAATCGGCCATGCTGGGTGCGCCAGGCGATGATCTTCTCTGCCGTGACCGGCCCTACCCCCGGTAACTGGTCGAGCGCAGTGCTATTCGCCGTGTTGATATTGATCTTGGCGCTCCCCGCTGTCCCCGACACTGCCCCGCCTGTCCCGGTCCCACCCGATCCCTTTCCACCAGCCGCACTCGCGCCGCCACCAGCGATCTCTCCCGAGGTCACGGCGCCGCCGGGATCACGCAGCTCACCACGAGCGAATCCCTTGGTGCCGATGATCAGCTGGCAGCCATCACAGACCGGCGCGGCCATATTCAGTTCGCCGGGGTCGGCATCATCGCGCAGACCACCGGCCGCTGCCAGGGCGTCGATGACGCGTGCCTTGTCAGAGAGGACTTGCACCCCCGGGTTCACCACCGCGCCGGTGACGTGCACCCGATAACTTGCCGACGAGCTTGGCGAGGCACCGACCGCATCGCCCGACGCAGAGGAGGACACCACCTGTGCTGCCGGGGCTGGGCCCGCGATCTGGGAGCTTCTGGCCCTCAACAGATAGCCGCCGGTGGCGACCATGACCACCACACAAACCACACAGACCACTCCGAAGTGTGCTCTGCCGAACGAGCCCATTCGAGTGACCGCCGCTGACAGACGCCCACCCGGACGCTCGGCGAAGTCTCGGGCCGCGCTGCCGCCCCCGGACGTCCCCTGCCACCCCGAGTCGTCGTAGAGGCCCGAATCGCCATGCCGCCCCGAATCGCTGTACAGGCGCGAGTCGTCGTCACGGGCCATGACGCCCTCATCGGCGCCGTCAGGGAACGTCCCCTCGCTGGGCTCGACCGCATTGACAGAGTCCGGATAGCCCTCGAAGTCGTCGTCAGGAAGGCCGAGCCGCTGGGATGACACGACCTCACGGAGGCGATGCGCCAGTGCCCGCGCATCGGGTGTGGAGCCACGCGAGGAAAAGTGCACATCCGCATCGTGGGCGCGCGACCCTCATCCGACCCGTCACGACGCAAATGGGGATGATGATCCCGCTCGGTGGGTGGGCTGTGGACAAGTAATCAGTCCACGATGTCGTGCGCCGTTCACTCGCCGCGCCCCGGGTTCTCAGGGCTGGTTATCCTCCCTGGTTCTCGTCAGCGGCTCTGGGCCCAGTGCTGACCCCTGGCTCTCGTCGTCCTGCCCCGGGCAAGCACTCAGATCTCGTCGACGACCTCAACCCGCGGATAGGTGGGATGCCACATATTGTCAGAGATGGCCTGCACGAGATCCTCGGGAATCACCTCAGCGAGTCCCTCCGTGATCGCCCGCTGTGCCACGTCAAAGCCCACCTTCGCCGAGACCGAACGAAGTTCGCTCACCGAGGGCAGCAGCGAAGCTCCCGACTGCCGGCTCAGACCTGCGCGCGCGACCGCCTTGGCGGCGGCCAGAATCATGCCGTCAGAGATCCTCGTGGCGCGCACCGCGATGACACCCAATCCGATACCCGGAAAGACCAGGGCATTGTTTGCCTGAGCGATGGTGTGGGTGGTTCCTCCATAGGTCACCGGATCGAAGGGCGAGCCGGTCGCAATCAACGCCCGTCCATCGCTCCATTTGAGCAGATCGGCAGGCGAGGCCTCGATCTTCGAGGTCGGATTCGACAGCGGCATGATGATCGGACGTGCCTGCTGCGCCGCCATGGCGCGCACGACATCCTCGGTGAAAGCTCCTGGCTGAGCCGATGAGCCGATGAGCATCGTCGGGTTGACCCGCTTGATCACCTCGGTCAGGTCGTGCCGGTGCCAACCCGCCACATCGGCCTCAGGGCGGGCATAGGGGTGCTGGAAGTCGCGCATCCTCATGCCGTCGACGATGAGCCCATGGCTTCCCATGGCCCAGAAATGCTTGCGCGCGTCGTCCTCGTCCATTCCATAGTCGACCATCATGCGCACGAGCAGATCGGAGATGCCCACACCGGCGGTGCCCGCTCCGAAGATGACGATCCTCTGATCGGTGAGAGGGATGCCCGAGCGACGCACAGCCGACAGCGCTGCGGCGGCGACCACAGCGGCCGTGCCCTGGATGTCGTCGTTGAAGGTGCACAGCTCGTCGCGATAGCGGTTCAGGATGCGGTGCGCATTCGCCGCGGCGAAATCCTCCCAGTGCAACATCGCGTGGGGGAACAGCCGGTGTGCGGTCTGGGTGAACTGGTCGACGAATTCGTCGTAGCGCTCGCCGCGCACGCGCGAATGCCGCACACCCAGATAGCCGTCATCGTTGAGCAGCTGCAGATTATTGGTGCCGGTGTCGAGCACCACCGGGAGCACCCGGTTGGGATGGATTCCCGCAGCCGCAGTGTACACAGCCAGCTTGCCGACCGTGATGGAGACTCCCCCGACGCCCTGATCGCCGATGCCGAGGATCCCCTCGGAGTCGGTCACGACGATGAGATCGACGTCATCGGCGCCAAGGTTGTAGGCGCGCAGGCACTCCTCCATCTCCTCGGGATGGTCGATGTCGATGAACACGCCGCTCGGGCGGTGGAACCAGTGGCTGAACTCCTCGATCGCACGGCCGATGGTCGGCGTGTAGATGATCGGCAGCATCTCTTCGATGTGCTCAGAGACAAGCCGGTAGAACAGCACCTCATTGCGGTCCTTGAGGGCGCTGAGGAAGACATATCTGGCCATCGGATTGGCCTCGGTCTTGTACTGCCGATAGATCCGCTTCACCTGGTCGTAGACATTGGTAACTCCGGGAGGCAGGAGCCCGATCAGGTCCAGTTGTTCCCGTTCAGACCGGGTGAAGGCGGTACCGAAGTTGATCATCGGATGCGCAAGCACCTCGCGACCGCGGGCGGCGATGCGCACGACCTCATCGCCATCTTCACGGACATATTCAAAATCCTGAGACACGCGGTCCCCTTCCGGCATCATTGCCTCACCATGGGGCCTTTCGACCCGATTCAGCGCTCAATCCCCATTATGCCAAGGCGAAACGCCCCGAAGGGTCGTAGGTGGCCTCTCCACGCACCAGCGTGGCTGCGACGGCGGTGCGATAGTTGCGCTGTTTGAAGGGCGTGTTGTGGGCGATGGACGCCAATCGCGCCGGATCGACCCGCCAGGGATGATCGGGATCGACCAGACAGACATTAGCCGGGCGCCCGATCTGCAAGGAGCCCCCATGCTCATTCTCAATGCCGAGCAGACGTGCCGGGGCGTCACTCATCCGCTCGGCCAGCGCTCGCCAGCTCATCCGTCCAGATTGGACGAACAGATCGGCCACCACGGCCAGGGCCGTCTCAAGACCGAGCATGCCATTGGCCGCCTGGTCCCAACCGCATTGCTTGGCCGCGTCAGGGTGAGGGGCGTGATCAGTGCCCACCATGTCGAGGACGCCATCGAGGAAGCCCTGACGTACCGCTTCGACGTCGGCTGGCCCACGCAGTGGCGGGTTCACCTTGAAATCAGGATCCTGGGTCGCCGCGTCGTCGGTGCCCAGAGCCAGATGATGCGGTGTCGCCTCGGCAGTGATGGCGATGCCCTGTTGCTTGGCCCACCGCACCACTTCGACGCCTGACGCCGTGGAGACATGACAGACGTGGATTCTGGCGCCGAGGTATCCGGCCATGATGGCATCGCGGGCGATGATCACCGACTCGGCCATGCCCGGCCATCCGGGCTTCCCCAGGGACCGCGACAGTGATCCCTCGTCGAGCTGTGCGCCGGCGGTCAGCAGCGGATCCTGAGCATGCTGCGCGATGAAACCACCGAGGTCGCGCGTGCGTTCAAGCGCCTGACGCATCACATCGGACCGCGAGACGCAGTGTCCGTCGTCGCTGAACATGCGCACTGCCGCGCGGCTGCCGGCCATCGCCTCGAGGTCGGCAAGCTGCTCGCCGCCCTGGCCCTGTGTCACGGCGCCGATGGGGTAGAGATCGGCGCCGCCGACCTCCCGTGCCGTGTCCAGCTCGTATTCCACCACCTCAGCGGTGTCGGCGACCGGCGATGTATTGGGCATCGCGAAGACAGCGCCATAACCACCGCGGGCGGCGGCCTGAAGACCAGTGCGGATCGTCTCGGCATCACCTTTGCCGGGGTCGCGCAGATGAGTGTGCGGATCGACCAGCGCAGGCAGGGCGATCAGGCCACCACAATCAATCCGGGCAGCCTGCTCGGTCGCCTCGCCCGGGTCGGCAATCTGTTCGTCGCGGATGAACAGATCGGCAAGCCCCTCGCCCAGGACATCGACGTTGTGGAGCACAAACTCACTCACTGCCCTGGCCTCCGCTCAGCGTGATCGACGGCACTCGACAGGACAACGTCTGCCCGGTTGTCACCTGCCCGGCCGTCACTTCCCGGGAACAAGGCTGACCATGCGTGGAAGTTTCGTGATCGTCTTGATCACCGGGCGTCCGTTCAGCGCGCGTTGCACATTGGTGTCGGCCATCGCGGCCTCGATCGCCTGTTGCTCGCTGATCCGGGGCGAGACGGACAGCTTCGCCCGCACCTTGCCCTGCACCTGCACGACCATGGTGACCTCCTCGGATGCCAGAAGCGCGGCATCGGCGGTGGGCCAGTGGCTGTCGGCGATGGACGGCTCGTGCCCAAGCAGCTCCCACATCTCCTCTGAAACATAAGGTGCGAACAGACTCAGAGCCTGCGCAGTGAACTCCACCGCCTCACGCACGGCCGGATCATCACTTCCGGCGTGCGAATTGGGCCCGTTATGGCTGTCGATCGTCTTGCGGGTGGCGTTGACCAATTCCATCACCCGGGCGATAGCCACATTGAAGCGGCCAGTGGCGATCAGCTCGGTGATCTCGGCGATCGCCTTGTGCGTTGCCTGCCTCAGTCGCCGCTCGCCGCTTGCGGGATCGGCGCCGACGGGGGCCTTGACCTCGGATGCCAGACGATGGGCGCGCTGCAGGAAGCGCAGCGAGCTCTTCGGCGACAGATCGGCCCAGTCAATGTCCTCATCGGGCGGCCCGGCGAAGACGACGGTGAGGCGCACCGCGTCCACCCCGAATTTGTCGAGTTGTTCGCCGAGGTTGACGCCATTGCCCAGCGACTTGCTCATCGCCTTGCCCTGGTTGATCACCTGGCCCTGATTGAGCAGCCGGGTGAAGGGCTCCACGAAGTTGATCATGCCGAGGTCTTTGAGCACCTTGGTAAAGAATCGTGCGTACAGCAGGTGCATCGTGGCATGCTCGGCGCCGCCGATATATTGATCGACCGGTGCCCAGCGGGCGACGTCCTCGGGCCGGAAAGGTCCCTCATTGTCGTTCGGGGAGCAATAGCGGAAGTAGTACCACGACGAGTCGACGAAGGTGTCCATCGTGTCGGTGTCACGCTCAGCCGGCTTTCCGCAGACGGGGCAGTCAACCGACTTCCACTGCGTTGCGGCGGCAAGAGGAGAGATGCCCTTCGGGGCCAATGCCTCGCCGCGCAGGTCCGGCAGCTTCACCGGCAGCTGGTCGTCGGGCACAGGCACGTCCCCACAGTTGGGGCAGTGGATGATCGGAATCGGGCAACCCCAGAAGCGCTGGCGCGACAGCAGCCAGTCCCGCAGTCGATAGGTGACCGTCTGCTCACCAGTGCCCTCGGCTTGAAGCTGCTCAATGATGGTCGTCTTGCCTGACTCCTTGTCGGTGAGCCCGTCAAGCGGACCGGAGTTCATATAGGAGCCGTCACCAGCGGTGGCGACGCCGGTCTGCGCCGGGTCACCTTCGCCGGTGTCAATGACCTGACGCACAGGCAGTCCGTATTTGAGCGCGAAGTCAAGATCGCGCTGGTCGTGGGCGGGCACGGCCATGACCGCACCCGAGCCATACTCGGACAACACATAATCGGCCGCCCAGACCGGGATCTTCTCCCCGTTGACCGGGTTGGTGGCCTCCACGCCCAGCGGCACGCCGGTCTTGACGTGCTCGGTGGACTGACGTTCGATCTCCGTGGAGTGATTGGTCTTCTCGCGGTAGGCCTCGAAAGCAGCGCGATGCTCGTCGGTGACCACCTCATCGGCCAGGGCGGCATCGGGTGCCACGACCATGAAGGTGGCGCCGTAGAGAGTGTCCGGACGGGTGGTGAAGACCGTGACCGGCTCGGTGCGCCCATCAATGTGGAACTTCACCCAAGCGCCCTCGGAACGTCCGATCCAATTGCGCTGCATGGCCAGCACGCGCTCAGGCCATTTGCCCTCGAGCTGGGTCATATCGTCAAGCAGGCGCTGCGCATACTGAGTGATGCGGAAATACCACTGCTTGAGCTTACGCTTGGTCACCAGAGTGCCGCAGCGCTCGCAGCGGCCTTCCTTGACCTGCTCATTGGCGAGCACGGTCTGGTCCTTGGGGCACCAGTTGACGTAGCCATCCTTCTGGTAGGCCAGGCCCTTCTTGAAGAACTGGATGAACAGCCACTGCGTCCAGTGGTAGTACTCCTCGTCGCTGGTGTGCAGCTCGCGGCTCCAGTCGAGGCTGAGGCCATAGCGCTTGAACGACTTCTTCTGGGTGTCGATGTTCTCGTAGGTCCAGCGCGCGGGATGCTCGTTGTTCTTGATGGCGGCGTTCTCGGCGGGCAGGCCGAAGGAATCCCAACCGATGGGGTGCATCACATTGAATCCCTGCAGACGCCAGATACGCGCCAGCACATCACCCATCGCATAGGCCTCGGCATGACCCATGTGGAGGTCACCGGAGGGATAGGGGAACATGTCAAGCACATAGCGTCGCTGGCGGGGGTCGTCGGGCGCGTCGGAGGCCTTGAAGGTCTCATGATCGGCCCAATACTTCTGCCACTTCGCCTCGGCTGCGGGAGCGTCATATCCGGAGCGTTCTTCGGGAATGCTCGTGTCCTCGCGCCTCGGCTGGTCCTGGCTCACTTGCGATGCCTCCTGTGCTGCTGCTGTTCGCCGATCAAGCGTCTCCGGCAGACAAAACCCCGATGCGTGATCGGGGCGACGCCCCAATGAAGCACCGGGGAGCTCATGCCTCTTTTTCCCACCGCCCGGGCTGCGGGCCTTTTCGTGAGGATCCGGAGGCATTGCTGATGCTGAAAATACGGCTTGATCGTGCCTGGCCCCAGCTTATAGGACGCCCGATGACGCTCAGATCTGCGCCATAGGGGCGGACGCTGGACGCTGTGCCCCTGACGATGCGCTTCGTGCCAGATGCGACGGGCATCAGCCCGGGGAGCCTTCGGCGCGGGATTCTTGGCGCGAGCTTTTGACGCGAGGCCTTTTGGCACAAGGCTTCTTGGCACGGGGCTCTTTGGCACGGGCGTCAACGACCCGAGGCCTCTTCGCTGCGATCGCCCGCCTCAGCCTCGGCGCATCGGCGTTCCCGAGATTCCCGGCTGGCACCCATGCGTTTCCACAGGCTCGGCGGCACCGCGCGATCATGGATCTCGCGCAACAGCGCCGCCATCGAATAGTCAGGATCGATCTGCTCGCACCGAGCCAGGCATTCGGTGAAGACCGCCCCGCCACCTGACAGCCACGCCGCCACACCTGCCAGACAGAGCACCGGTGGCGCATAGCGCCGCGGCGTCACGTCAATCACAGCCAGCCAGAGCTGCTCGTGGCTCCATGCTCGCTGTGAGTCCATCGAAAGCCACGCCCGATCGCGCAGGCCCAGATCTTGGGCCAGCACGCCGAGCTCCACATATTCTCCAGTGGACAGCTGCGCCTTCTCCCCGATGACACGGGCCAGGAGCTGGTCCAGCGCCCGATATCTGCGCGTCGCAGACCATCCGGCGAGCTCGATGCTGGCAGCCCGCCATGCCCGGGCGACGGCAGGCGTCGTGGCACGGCGACCACTGACCAATGCGGCGACGTCCTCGCGGCTTCCCAATATCTGAAGGCCCGCACTCACCGCGGTCGTCGCGGCAACTGACGACCGCGGGTCGAACTCATGGCCCGCCGACCAGAGGGGACGCTCACCGGCGCTGCGCAGCCAGAAGCGACGTCCACTGACCACCATGCTGGAATCGAGTCGCTCCGCGCCCAACGCGATCTCCATGCGAGCCACGGCCTCGTCGATAGGCTCCGGCTTCCCGAAACCAACCACGATCAGCTGGGCGTCCCCCACCCGCTGGCGAAGAACTCCGGCCAGATCGTCGAGGGTCTCGTCATCGTCGAATTGATCCGCATTGAGAGCACAGCCCAACTCGACGCGTCCTCCGTGGGCGGCGAGCACCACCAGGGCGTCCTGCGGCTGATAGCCGAGCCAATAGGGAATCAGCGCCACCAGCTCGGCGGGACTGGTGATGTTCAGGCTCAGAGATTCATCGGTCATGACCCTGCTATGGGCGGCGACCTGCCAGATGGTCACCATCGTTCTCGCTGTGGATTGACGGCAGGAGGCGAACACAGGACATGGGTCGGCGTCTGATGCTGATTCCCCGCGGCGTCCGACTCGTTTTCGAACGCAGAGCCTTGTCGCAGCATTGGAAATCACAGCGGCCGCTTCCTCGATCTGATTCTTCGACGCCACCGGCGTGGAAGGGCCGCTCATGGGCGCTGATGGCCGGCTCTCGGAATGCATGGCGCATAAGTCAGTCACAGCATGGCGACGCGGTGCGCTGGCATAGTCTGAGGCCACCATGAGCGAACCTCCCACACGCGATCCCCGGGGCGAACAGAACCCGGCTTCCGCCAGCAAGCCCGGTGGGCCAGCAGGTCAACCCGACGGATCACCGAGCGTGCCAACGAGCGGCCCTGCCAATGGCATGGAGGCCACCAACGATCCCGCACAGTTCTCGTCCCAGCCCGAGGACATTGATCCCTACGGTGACCAACCGCAGATGCCCAGCACGCCGACCAACGGGGCCTGGCAGCTGCCCGCCCGGCCCGGCGGCGATCCCCTGCCTCATAACGGTGCTTCGCGTCATCGCCAACCGGGCTCAACACCGGCTTCGCAGCATTTCGAAGCTGGATCATCGGCGTCCGAGAACGGGCCCACATCCCGAGCTGCCCGCCCCCAAAGCCCTTCGCCCAGCGGTGCCATTGACGGATACCGGGTGCGGTCGGCCCGGGGGCCGGTGGTCATGGTGGTTGTCGTTGCCGTGATCATTGTGGCCGTCCTGATCACACTTGCCGTGCAGTCGCCGAAGAATCCGGCACCCGCGACGTCCCCGTCGTCCGCAGCAACGTCGAGCGCCGCTCGCACGCCCTCATCGACGGTCGCTCCCAGCGCCTTGCCGGAGTCGAACACGATCCCCATTGATTACAACGGTTTCCAGGGGCAGTGGACCATCACCGGGTCGTCGTGGGATGCCACGGGCTTGACACTCGACATGGAGATCACCAGCTCGAAGGGCTCGCTGGGGTTCAGCTTCTTCGCTCTCGACACCGGCGGCGGATCCAACCAGTACAAGGCGTCGGGGGCGCTGGCGACCGGAACAGTGACGGCAGGATCGAAGGCCACCGGGCGGGTGTTCATCGCCAAGCCGCATTCGACCACGCTGGTGATCCTGGCCAACTCCTATGGACGCCAGATCACCGCGTTGACCGTGGACGCCTGAGCCGGCCTTCCCTGTCTGGCCAGCCTGGACGAAGAGACGGCTGTAGGGCCTTGTGCCGCCTCAGTTTGGCAAGCTCGGCGTCTCGCGATAATCTATTCCGGTCGCTGTGAAGCAGATCGGCAGCGGCCCAACAGTTTGGGGCTATGGCGCAGTTGGTAGCGCGCTTCCATGGCATGGAAGAGGTCAGGGGTTCGAATCCCCTTAGCTCCACAAGTTCAGAGACGCCTACTCTTGGCGTGGTCCCGAAGTTGTTGTACCAAATAGAGTTACCTTCTTCCCACTCCTCCAGTGTTGAAGGCCTTGACTATAAGACTTTTCCGTGCTGAATGACTTTAGCGATCGGCCAAGCCTGTGCGAATACTCAAGATTCTGCACGTTTCCCAAGATCCTGATCTGCTTGATCTTGAATCCCCACAGGACGAATTCACACCACCCTCACCGCCACAAGTAGCTCAACCTCATCGGCTTCATCATGCCTTGACCGAGCGACAGCCCGTGAACATGATAAAACATCAACACTTCATATTCTTCTTGACGAATCACCAATCCATTGCAAACTCTCCATCGACTTAACTCATTCGCTTTTCTATCAATATGTTCGAGTGAGTTGCGAGTCTTAGATTCATATCAGAAGGAGAACAATAGTGACTGCACCCGCAATAACGGAAATCCAGTCACCAATCCATCTAGAGAGTCTAGCTCTTGAATCTGTCATGCACTCGTTGCGATGGTCTTCATCTTCGAGCTCATTAATATAGACGTTCCCCCCGGCGCTAATATTAATCCTACAATTCACGCCAGAGGTCACTGTGGTTGATATGCGAAGCGATCCTGGGCCACAAGACGAGCAGTAGGACGATGCATCACCACTTAAAAGAATCCCACAGGCTTTGCAATAGATCGGAGCGGTCATGTGTCAACTTCCTCTAGTCGCCTAGCGTCGTCGAGTTCAGCATACCGAACAGGTGTGGATATGGCAGGTGTGGATGTAGAGGGTGATCGCGGTCGGTATCGATGTGAAGCGCGGCACACACCAGCAGCCTTAACCGCTTACACGCAGTCTTCTGGTCGCAATTGGTGAACACGCTGGCGGGCGGTGGCGCCCTCGAGCCTTGGCAATCCGATGTCCCCATGCGGCGGCTCGTTTTCCTTGGAAGCTCATCGGGCTCGTCACGCTCATGCTTCCAGGGCACCCCCTACCCCGCTTCTCCTCAAGTCAGGCTCGGAGCCGTCTCCTTATGCGTTCGGGATGTTGCTGGTTCCGAACGATGCACGTCTGATTGGTGCACGGTGAACCCATTACTTGCACTGCCCCGAAGCCAACCTCCGCGCGATGAGACATACTCGAGCTCCCCGATTCGCACACATAAAACTCGTACCCTTTCTGACGCCGAGGAATCAATTATTAACTCCACCAGGTTGATCCGATCACTTCTTGCAAAGCGAACAGTTCCCGTTTCCAAATTGCAGATGCAAACCCCCGACACTCTTGATCTCATGGGGGTATTAAGAGGCACGGCTAGATCACCGAACACTGAACAACACCAGTGACACCCACCTGCGAGACAAAAAGATCCATGTCGCACTTCCTTGAAAGATTTATCGACGGATCAATCGCTCACTCAATAGATCAATGACTAGCCGCCGTGGATTCCCCCAAGAGACGACATTTCAAAACTGCCGAGGCAGTTTCAAACACTCAGATGCTTATGGGCATAACTGACGGCCACTGAGATAGGAGATACCTAGTCATCGAGCGATTAGGATCCCAGACTTCGCTGCTGAAAAAGAACCGCATCGGTCTCTGCCGCACTCGGCGCCGTCGCAGGCCCATGTCGGGTCACGGCGATCGCGGCCGCGACATTGGCACGCCTCGTCGCGGCCTCGAGTCCGAGACCCCTGGCGAGTGCCGCACACATCACGCCGCAGTGGGCGTCACCGGCACCATTGGTGTCCACCGCGTGCACGGACATGCCAGCAAGCATCGACGACCGGGTAATCAGGCCCGTGTTCGCCTCCAGCACCGCGAAGGCGGCTCCACGGGCGCCGGCCCGCAGGACCACCGAGCAGCCCAATACCACCGCGAGCTGCCGGGCGGCCTCCTCAGGCATCGCCCCCTCTGCAATCGGATGGCCCCATCGACGGGCGACGATATGCGCCTCACGCTCATTGGTGCTCCACACGTCGGCCCGCTCCACCGCCAGCCGCAGTGTGTTGATATCCACCTCGCCGATCACTGGCGAGGGATCGACCACCACCCTCACCTCGCGTGGCAACTCGGGCAGCCACTCCCCCAATGCCACGCGCGTCTGCGGATGCAGCAGCGAATAGCCAGTGGCATAAACAACGTCGTCCCGATTCGGCCTCGTGGCGCGATAGTCCGCAGTGCTCGCGGTCCCCTCGGCCCCGAGCGTGGAAACGAAGGTCCGCTCCGCATCGGCGTCGACGAGCGCGATGCTCACGCCGGTGTCCTGACCGCGCACCGGCGGCGACAACACCTCGATATGCTCCGCTGCCATCGCCGCACGCACGATGTCGCCGAAGGGTCCTGTGCCGTGGGCACCGGCGTAGGCAACAGCGGCGCCATCACGGGCCGCTGCAGCCATCACATTGAAGCCGCCCCCAGCCGTGAGTCCACGACTTTCGGCGAAGACATCCCCACCCGGCTCAGGGAGCCTCCCAACGTTCAGAACGAAATCGACCACGGCCTGCCCGGTGTGAATCACCCGGCCGGTCATTTGTCGGCCTTGCTGGTCCGGGCTCCGCCCAAGATGGCGTAGATCAGCGCCGCGACGACACCGGTTACGATCCAGGCCATGCCGTTGTGCCCGATCCAGGTGTCATAGAGAGGACCGGTATAGATCGGCGTCTCAGCGGGAGTGATTTGAATGAACAGGGCCCCGACGACGATCGCGATGAGCCAGGCAGAGAACGCCGACCATCGGATGCCCGCCCGATACCAGTAGGCCGACTGTCGGCTCAGGTCGAGCAGCGCCACCTCGTCGTAGCTGCGCCGTCCGATCATGTCCACGAGGAAGACGCCCACCCACGCGATGATCGGAATGGCCAACAGCGAGATGAAGGTAATGAAGGGGCCATAGAAACTGTCGGAGATGAGCAGGAAGCACAGGGATGCCGTGGTGGTGACCACGACGTCGACGATGACCGCATAGACCCGCCGAATGCGGATGCCCAGCGTGATCGTCGTGAGCCCGGCCGAGTAGACCGACAGGTGATTCGATAGCAGCAGACCCACGAACGAGACGATCAGATAGATCACCGCCATCGGCAGGGGCAGCAGGTCTCGGATCGCATCGGTGGGATTCGCCGAGCCCAGAACAGTGGGGCTGGACGAGCCGAGCAATGCCCCGATGGAGATCATGACGACCAGCGGAATCCCGGCACCTGCGGCCGCCGAGGCGATCAGCGAGCCAGCACGCACCCGGGGCGACTGGTACCGGGCCATGTCCGCCCCCGAATTGGCCCAGCCGATACCGGTACCAGCAGCGATGGTGCCAATACCGGTGAGCACAGCAGGTAACCCCGCTGAAGGCCGGGTGAACACCTGCCCCCAGTTGACCTGGAGCACCAGATAGACGAGCACCACGACATTGATGGCGCCGAAGATCCAAGTGGCCCATTTCTGCACCACCAAGATGAAGGCGTGACCCATGCCCGACACCGAGATGGTGCAGCCAACAAAGAGCACGACACCCACCACGGTGATCACGGGCACTTGTTTGGCCACCGATGAGGTGCCGAAGAGCAAGGACGCCAAAGTGACCACGGCGAGCGCTGCGGTGGAGGTGTTCACGGTCTCCCAGCCAAGCCGGGAGCACAGGGCAACCGCTGTCGGACCAGTGTTCCCCCGCACCCCGAAGGTGGCACGCGACAGGGTGAGGCTCGGGGCGCCGCCGCGTCGTCCGGCAATCGAGATGACCCCGACGAGAGCGAAGGAACCGACCGACCCGATGACCGCTGCCACCACCGCCTGCCAAAAACCCAACCCGCTCGCGACGAGCGCAACACCTAGAGGCAAGCCCAGAATCGAGATATTGGCGGCGAACCATACCCAAAACAATTGCATCGGATTACCGGTCTTCTCCGAAGCTGGCACCGGCTCGATACCTCGCTGCTCAACGGCGTTGAGCACCCGGGATCTGCTTGGGTTTGTCGCTCCGGCAGTCATCGCGATGATCTCCTGAGAATAGACATGATTAGTCGTCTAGTTGTAAGCCGCTATGCGGCGGGCGAATGGCGCAGCGTCAGTAGTTGCTGGGCAAGGACGTCAAGATCAAGTGAATTGACGCGCAACACAGCACTCACCACCTGTGCGGGAAATCCGGAGACCCCGTGCGCGGCGCCAAGCATCGCCCCGGCCATCGCGGCGATCGTGTCGGTGTCGCCACCCAGCGACGCAGCACAGGACAGCCCGACGAAAGGATCGTCGCGAAACCGGTCGGCGATGAGCAGGGCGCACACCACGGCTTCCTGCGACGCAAGCGAGCTGCCCACCACCGAATAGAGCCATTCGGAGAATCCCTCGGAGGACATGCCACGCATCTGGGGTGCGAGAAAGGTGTAACGCGCGGCGATCTGCGCGCCCGCCACCCAGTGGCCCCGAGTCGCTCCCTCACGCGCTGCCCGTTCCGATGCCTCCAGGGCCTCCCCGACCTCGCCTCCGGCGATCCCCGTGCTCACCGCAGCAGCGACCGCCGCCGCACCCGAGATACCCAGGCCGGTGTTGTGGGTCACCGAACAGGCCTCCACCACCGCATTCATCAATCGCGGGCCCGGGGCGAAGGCGATGCCCACCGGCGGGATGCGCATCGCGGCACCATCGGTGGTGCCCGATTTCCCGGTTTCCTCGGGGCTGGCTCCGGCCTGCAGCGCGGCCAGGGCGCTCTTGGTTGACGGGCCGAGAAGATCATTCGATCCTCGACGGATCATGTCCTGTTCCCAGTCCAGCAAGGCCGCGGCGAAGGCACGCGGCTCGATATGACCCGAACCCTCAACGAGTAGCTGGCCGACGATGATCGCCTGCTCGGTGTCGTCGGTGATGGAACCGGCGGGCATATTCGGGGCAATGGGTTGGTCGGGCGCGCCATCGAGGAACCCGGTGATGAAACCATAGCGTTCGCGGATGAGCGCCCGCGGGAACGACTGGGTCGGCATGCCTAGCGCGTCCCCGATGGCCATCCCGATCAACGTCCCTCGGGCGCGATCGAGTTCAGTAAGCGGGTCGAGCGCGGGGATCGGACCTGAATCAGCGCCAGGGACGGCTGAATGTTCGTTCATGACTTGTCCCCCATGATGGATGCGGAGGAACCGGTCAGAGCTCCTGCCCATGCCGGCTCACACCATTCAGATTCGGTTTCCGAGACGAGAGATTCCACACAGTGATCGTCCCACGGCTATCGACGGCATCACCCGCCCGGGCCACTTGTGGGAAGACTCATACACGCCGCTGGTGGCGTGACCAGCAAGACCATGTATGGGCGTGCCGCCGAGGTGTCCCCACCCACACCGCACCGGCAACTCACGGTGTCCAGGACCGCGACGAGGCATGTTCCCCACGACGGCATGGCACCATCCCGGCGTAAGAGCCGGAACCCGTTTCCGCCGCCACCCCTGGTGGAACAGTCCCGAGCGACGCCAGTCTTATCGCGTCAGGACGCAGACAGATTCCACTCGACGATATGCCAACGGCCCTGGCTCGGTTCCAGGATCGACCACGCACAATTCGCCATGGTGCCCAAGTCCTGGGCCGCTTGATAATCGAGATTGCACAACCGTGCCGCGCCCATGCGCATGGCGACTCCGTGGCTCACCACCGCGACCGTCTGTCCCGGGTGGGCGGCGGCGATCTCTCGCAGGGCCGGGGCCACTCGCTCGCCTACCTCGCTGCGGGTCTCGCCTGTGGCGGAATATCGGAAATCCTGTCCAGCCTCGCGGAAGCGGGCGATCTCGTCCTGGGCGAAAACTTCAGCCGCCTGACGCCCGGCCCATTGCCCCACATTGATCTCTTCCAGGCGATCATCCGTGGTGACCGCCAACCCAGTGAGCTCTGCCAGCGTGTCCGCAGTCTCCAGGGCACGCCGCAGCGGGGAACTCACGATCGCCTGTGGCTTCAGGGCGGCGACTGAGACCGCGGCGCGCTCCGCCTGGCCCAGTCCGGCCACATTGAGCGGCATATCGGTCTGCCCCTGGAAGCGTCCGGCAAGATTCCAATCGGTCTGCCCATGGCGCCACAGGACCAGACGCGTGAGCCCGTTCATGCCAGATCCCTCGTCGCCCGGGCAGGGTTCTGATCCGCCACGGGAGCAGCATTCCCCTCGGGCACACCCGCCGCACTCAGCTCCGGCGAAGCGGTCTCGTCTTCTCCGGGAAGAGCAATCCGCGGACAATCCCGCCACAACCGCTCGAGTCCATAGTTGGCGCGATCATCAGTACGGAAGACATGAACGACAAGGTCGCCATAGTCGAGCAGAACCCAGTGATTGCCCCCCTGTCCCTCACGGCGCAGCACCTTCTCGCCGTGATCGATCAGCCCATCCTCAACGGCATCGACGATCGCTGCCACCTGGCGCTCATTGCGGCCCGAAATGATCAGAAAGACATCGGCGATGGCCAGCTGCTCACTGACATCAAAGGCGACCAGGTCTTCCCCAAGCTTCCCCCGAGCCGCTTGCGCCGCCAGGCGTGTCATGGCCAGGGCATGTTCCGTGGCGCTCAAGAACTACTCCCCTTCTGTATCGGGTCGGTCAACATTCTCTCCGTCATCCTGCGTGTCGTCACGGCTGTCATCCGCGACGCCGAAGCTGTCGTCGCGGGTCAATCCACGGCGCTCGTCAACCGGTTCGTCGAGCACCAGCACATCGCCGTCATTGGCGTCGTAGAGGCCACGCTTGGCCACATATTGCACGACGCCGTCGGGCACCAGATACCACAGCGGCAGACCTTCGGCCACGCGATTGCGACATTCCGTGGACGAGATGGCCAGCGCCGGAACCTCAATGAAGGTGACCTTGTCGGAGGGCAGATGGGAGAAATCGCGTTGCCCGAGATTCACCCCGGGCCGCGTGACGCCCACGAAATGCGCCAGATCAAACAGCTCACTGGCTCCACGCCAGGTGAGGATCGACGCCAGCGCGTCGGCGCCGGTGATGAAATACAGATCCAGATTGCCGCCGCGCTCACGCCTGATGTCCTTGAGCGTGTCGACGGTGTAGGTGTTGCCCTTGCGGTCGATGTCCACCCGGCTCACCGTGAACCGCGGATTCGAGGCGGTGGCCACGACGGTCATCAGATAGCGGTCCTCGCCCTTGCTCACCCGCCGTCCCGCCTTTTGCCAGGGCACGCCGGTGGGCACGAAGACGACCTCATCGAGATCGAACCGGGCGGCCACTTCGCTGGCGGCCACCAGGTGCCCGTGGTGAATCGGGTCAAAGGTGCCGCCCATCACGCCCAGTCGATAGCGTCGCCAGGTGTTGGCACGAACCAATCCGAGGTTCAAACCCTCCTCATGGTCCTCCGCGCCCGGCGTGGCTGCGGCGTCATTATTCGCAACGGACTCTGAACGTCCCTGGGTCATCGTTGTCCCCCGACGATCGTGGCTGACATAGGCGACAGCCTAGCCTTCGGCGCCTTCATGCCGGGAAAACGACGTCACGACCGAGTTTGGCCCTGGCCGGTGAGCACATATTTGGTGGTCGTCATCTCCTGCAGCCCCATGGGTCCGCGTGCGTGCAGCTTCTGGGTGGAGATTCCGATCTCAGCACCGAATCCGAACTCGCCGCCGTCGACAAAACGGCTCGAGGTGTTCACCAGAATGCAGGCCGCATCGACCTCGCTGGTGAAACGACGCTGCGCTGTCGCGTCATTGGTGATGATCATCTCGGAATGCCCGGTGGAATAGCTGCGGATATGCTCCATCGCCGCGTCCAGGTCGTCAACGACACGGCACGCGATATCGAGGGAGAGATACTCGGCCTCGTATTCATGCTCGCCAGCGGGCACGATCCGTGGATCAATGGACACCGAGTCGGGATCGCCGTGCACCGTGACGCCAACGCCACTGAGCAGGTCAACCGCACTGGGGAGGAATTCGTCGGCAATCTCGCGATCCACGAGCAGTGTCTCCAGAGCATTGCACACAGTGGGGCGCTGCACCTTGGCGTTGAGGATCACATCGAGCGCCATCCGCTGATCTGCCGCCCGGTCGACGAAGAGATGGCAGTTACCGGTGCCGGTCTCGATCACCGGCACCGTAGACCCCTCGACCACCGCGCGGATAAGCCCGGCACCGCCCCGCGGAATGAGCAGATCGATATCGCCACGGGCGCGCATCATCTGATTGGTGGTCTCATGCCCGCCCTCAACCAGATTGATCGCGTCGGCAGGCAGGTCTTCGCGGACAAGCCCCTCGCGCAGCGCCGTGACAATCGCACGATTCGACTCCAGAGCGCTCGAAGAGCCCCGCAGCATCGACGCGTTCCCTGATTTCAGGCAGATGCCCGCAGCGTCCGCAGTGACATTGGGACGAGCCTCAAAGATGATGCCGATGACACCGAAAGGCACCCGCACCTGGTCCACATGGACGCCATTGGCCAGATTCCAACCCCGGACCACCTGACCGATGGGATCGGCCAGTCCGGCCAAGTCACGCAGCCCCTGGGCCATCGCCGCCACCCTTTCGGGATTGAGCGAGAGCCGGTCGATCATGGCCTCGGCGGTGCCTGCGGCGACAGAACTATCCACATCGCGGGCATTGGCCTCCAGCACCTGACTGCTCGCCTGTTCCAACGCGGTCGCCATGGCCCGCAGACCGGCATCCTTGCGTTCACGGGTGAGTGTGGCGAGTGCGCGCGAGGCGGTGCGGGCACGGCCGGCGATTTCGTAAACCTCCACCGCTCAAGCCTACAGGGGCCTTCCACACTCGGCTTGGTGATGCTCCGGCTCAGGATGCCGACGCGATGTGATGGGCAGATTCCACGCCGGGCAGGGCGACGCCGGCGCGTTTCACCAGATAGAGCGCCAGACTGAGCATCTGCAGCACGAGCGTGGCCGATGCCCCAAGTTGGATCGCACGCTCATGATTGCCGAAGGCGTAAATGAGCCAGAGCACCTGGGTGAAACTGGCGAAGACGTTATAGAACCACGAATAGCCACGGAAGTCCGGCGCCACCCACAGAGCCCTGAACTGGATCATCATCGACACCGTCATGGGCACGATGATGAGCGAGCCATAGACAACGGAGCCGAACAGAAGGTCAACCGAAACCAGTGTTGCTGCGGTGATCACCGCGGGAATCCAGACCAACCACGGCAGGCGCCGATCGCGACGGATCACCTTCAGGATGATGGCTGCGGAGCTGAGCACGACGATATTGCACGCCCAGACATTGACCTGCCCGGTCAGGAAGCCATGAACCGTCCAGCCCGTGGAAGCTCCCACCTGGAGTTGCCAGGTGAGCGCCGAGAGCCCCGCGCTGGTGCCTACCCGGATCACTCGCACTGTCTGCGGCAACACATAGAAGGCGCCGATCACCGCCGCGACATATCCCACGACCATGGTCCAGTCCATCTGGGCTTCCCGTCTGTTAGTGCCTGGCGGCTCAGACTCCCGGGTGGTTCATGAGCACGAGCATGTCGCGATGCACCACTGCGCGGTCGAAGCCCTCACCCATCTCCACACCGAGATCGGACGAATTCTTGCCCAGCATGGCCGGCAATTCCCGACTCGAGTAGTTGACCAGGCCACGAGCAACAATATCGCCTCCGGGCCCGGCGACCTCAACCGGATCTCCGGCCTTGAAATCGCCTCGCACGCCGGTGACTCCCGCCGCCAGCAACGAGGCCTTCCGCTTGGTCAGGGCGTTCACCGCACCATCGTCCAGGGTGAGGCAGCCCTTCACCCGTGAGGCGTAGGCCAGCCACAAAAGACGCCGCGGGCGCGCATGATCCACCGGCGCGAAGGCGGTGCCCACCTGCCCGCCCTGCAACGCCTCCAAAACAGATCCCGCCTGCGCCAGAAGCACCGGAATGCCGGCCGAGGCGGCGAGCTGGGCAGCCTGAACCTTGGTGGTCATGCCCCCGGTTCCGACGGCCGAGCCGATCCGATGGGTGTCCACCCTCAGCTCATCGACGTCGGGCACGAAGGAGATCGCCTGGGCATCAGGGTCATCGGGATGCGAGGTGTACAGCGCGTCGACATCCGAGAGGATGACCAGCGCGTCCGCGCGCACGAGCTGCGCCACCAAGGCGGCCAGGCGATCGTTGTCGCCGAAGCGGATCTCCTGGGTGGCCACGGTGTCGTTCTCATTGACCACGGGCAGGACGCCCATCCGCAGCAGGGTTCCCAGAGCCCGCAATGCATTGTGATAGTTGTCGCGCACCGCCACGTCGTCAGGTGTCAGCAGCACCTGGCCCACGCGGATGTCGCGGTGGGCGAACATCTCGGTATAGCGCTCGATGAGCAGCCCCTGACCCACTGCGGCGGCCGCCTGCTGGTGAGCGACATCTCGGGGACGCCGGCTCAACCCCAAAGGCTTGAGCCCTGCGGCGATCGCGCCGGAGCTGATCAGGACGATGTCACGGCCGGTCTCGTGGATATCCGACAACGCGGCGACCAAGGAGGCCAGCCGGGCATCGTCAAGTCCACGATGTGCGCTCGACAGCGACGAGGAACCGATCTTCACCACGATGCGCCGGGCGCCGCCCACGGCGGCCCGCACGGCCCTCTCGGTGGTCAGCGTCTGTTTGGGGAGACGGGGGCGATCAGTCATCGGTGCCTTCGACGTAGGACTCCAGATCATCCTTCGGATCCGGACCAATCCATTCCACCTCAACGCCCTCGTCATCATCGGGAGCTGGCTCGGCGCCTTCGGCACGCAGCTTGTCCAACTCGGCGGCGTGGATGCGCCGCCAATCGGCGTCACGGTCATCGCCCATGAGCTCGGCGCGATTCGCCTGGTATTCGGCATCGCGCTCACGGCGCCGCTGAGTGGCGGGACGCAGCTCATTGAGCCGCTGGTCCTCGCCACGTCGTGACAGGATCTCTGCGCCGATCTCTCGCTGCGGCACGAAATCGAAGACCACCGGGTGGGCCCCTGCTCCGATCGCCACCGCATCATGCGGCTGGGCGCCGATCTTCAGCAGCTCGTCCTCCACCCCCAGACGGTTGAGGCGGTCGGCCAGATATCCCACCGCCTCGTCGTTGGCGAAGTCGGTCTGATTAACCCACAGCTCCGGCTTCTCGCCGCGCACACGCCAGACGAAACCGCCTTCGCCGTCCCCCATCTTCTTGATGGTGAAGCTGGCTTTCTTCTCCACCGGCTTGGGGCGGATCACGATCCGCTCCGCCGACGGCGCCGGATGCTCCTTGCGGCGCTCGTCGACCAGATGCGCCATCGCCCAGACGAACTGCTTCATTCCCTCGCCGCTCTTGGCAGACGTCTGGAAGACGCGCAGACCACGGGCCTCGATCTCGGGAGCCACCATCTCGGCGATCACCTTGCCGTCGGGCACGTCCACCTTGTTGAGCACCACGAGGCGTGGACGGTCATCGAGACCGCCGTGGGCGTGCAGCTCGGCCTCGATGACATCGAGATCGTGCACCGGATCACGTCCGGGCTCATAGGTGGCCGTGTCAATAACGTGAACAATCGCCTGGCAGCGCTCGATATGGCGCAGAAAGTCATAACCAAGCCCCTTACCCTGCGAGGCGCCGGGGATCAGGCCCGGCACGTCAGCCACCGTGAAGGTGATCTCACCGGCCTTCACCACACCGAGATTGGGCACCAGAGTGGTGAAGGGATAATCGGCGATCTTCGGCTTCGCGGCACTGATCGCCGCGATGATGCTGGACTTGCCCGCAGAGGGAAAGCCGACCAGGCCGATATCGGCGATGACCTTCAGTTCCAACTGCAGATTCCGGAAGTCGCCCTCCTCGCCGAGAAGCGCAAAGCCGGGAGCCTTGCGGGCCTTCGAGGCGAGCGCCTCATTGCCCAAACCGCCGCGTCCACCGCGAGCCGCGACATATTCACGCTCATCCCCGGTGAGATCGGCCAGCACCTCACCGGTGTCCAGATCGCTGACCACGGTGCCCTCGGGCACCGGAAGCACGATGTCCGCGCCGTTGGCGCCGGCACGGTGTTTGCCCTGACCGGGCTGACCGTTCGTGGCAGCGCGTCGAGACTGATGGTGATAGTCGACCAGCGTGGACAGCTGCGGGTCGATGCGCAGGATCACTGATCCACCGCGCCCTCCGTTACCGCCATCAGGACCGCCCAAGGGCTTGAACTTCTCACGCAGCACCGAGGCGCAGCCATTGCCCCCTTTGCCACCCTGGACTTCGAGGGAGACACGGTCGACAAACGATGGGATAGCCATAGGACTGCTTTCTCCGGATTTCTGCATGCCCGCCATGCCTCGGGCGCTTCGCTCCATGCAGCGCCCGCACGACGGGTTCATTCGTGGATGATCTGGTCAATTCAGTGTAGTTGGCCCGCAGCAGGCACCAATCGTCACGACGAGCCCGCACGCCAGGACGACGCCGTCTCACGGCTTGTGCCCGCAGGCGCCCCGGCCTTGAGCACAAGCCGGAACCCTCGCCAATGAAAGCCATGGCCAGCGCCCACATCGGGAAGGGACGCTCAGCACGCGGCTCACCGGCCCACAATATGCTCAGGGCCGGTCCCGAAGGACCGACCCTGAGCAATGATGAAGAATATATGAGCGATCAGGCGGCAGTGGTCTCCACCGGCCGGATGTTCACCACGCGGCGACCACGATGGGTGCCGAACTCCACGGCCCCGCCGACCAGCGCGAAGAGGGTGTCGTCGGCACCACGGCCAATGCCCTCTCCGGGGTGGAAGTGTGTGCCGCGCTGACGGACGATGATCTCGCCCGCGTTGACGACCTGGCCGCCGAAGCGCTTCACGCCGAGGCGCTGGGCGTTCGAGTCGCGACCGTTACGAGAGCTGGAACCAGCCTTCTTGTGTGCCATGTCTGTCTACTCCTCAGGCCTTGATTCCGGTGACCTTGATACGGGTGTACTGCTGGCGATGCCCCTGGCGACGCTTGTAACCCGTCTTGTTCTTGTAATGCATGATGCGGATCTTGGCGCCCTTGGTCTGGCCAAGCACCTCAGCGGTGACGTTGACCTTGTCGAGACCCGCCTTGTCCGAGGTGACGTCCTTGCCGTCAACCACCAGCACGGGCTCAAGCTTGACGTTGGCGCCAACCTCGTCGGCCATCTTGTCGACCTCGAGGACGTCACCCACGGAAACCTTGTGCTGACGGCCGCCACTGCGCACGATCGCGTACACGCTGACCTACTTCCTGTATCGCGCCGCAGCTTGCGGCATTACATCTGTCTCGACCGATTGACATCGGCCACATCCACCCGAGAACTCTGCGTGCCCGGCCTTCAGGATCATGTCCCGACATCTCATCCTTGCGGATCAACATCGCCGGACTGCACCCGGGCGGCACAAACACAGAGCACCGAGGGCCAAGTTTAGTCTTTCGCCTCAGGCTCGGTCAAACCGCTGCCCGGGGGCTTGCCGTCGCGCTGGCGATCTCACTCATGACCAACGCGACGGACCCCACCGCCTGTCTATTTGCTTGAGCGTCCGCGGCGTCCCCCACGGCGATGACGCTCACCGCCATCGGCGGGAGCCTGGCTGGCCACCGGCTCATCGTGGCGCACATAGCCTCGCCCGCCACAGGTCTGGCACTCCTCGGTGAAGGCCTCAGCCAGACCGGTACCGATCCGCTTGCGCGTCATCTGCACCAGGCCGAGGCTGGTGACCTCACTCACCTGATGGCGGGTGCGGTCGCGGCCCAGGCTCTCCACCAGGCGGCGCAGCAGCAGCTCACGGTTGGCCGGCAGCACCATGTCGATGAAGTCCACCACGATCATGCCGCCCAGATCACGCAGCCTCATCTGCCGCACGATCTCATCGGCCGCCTCAAGATTGTTCTTGGTGACGGTCTCCTCGAGGTTTCCGCCGGCACCGGTGAACTTCCCGGTGTTGACGTCGATGACGGTCATGGCCTCGGTGCGGTCGATCACCAAGGATCCCCCCGAGGGCAGGAAGACCTTGCGCTCAAGGGCCTTGGAGATCTGCTCGTCGATGCGGTATTTGGTGAACAGATCACCCTTGGTGGTATCCCAGTGCTCCAGTCGGTCGGCCAGATTCGGGGCCACATGCTCCACATATTCGTGCACCGACTCGAAGGCGTCCTCCGGACCACCATCGCCCTCGACGATCAGCTCCTTGAAATCCTCGGTGAACAGATCGCGGACGATGCGCAGCGTGAGATCGGGCTCCACATAGAGCTGCTGGGGCGAGTGCCCCTCGGAGACCTTCTTCTCGATGACATCCCAATGGGCCTTGAGGCGGTCCACGTCCTGCCGCAGAGCCTCTTCGCTGACCCCCTCAGCAGCCGTGCGCACGATCACTGACGAGGAATCGTCGATGGCGTCGTTGACGATGCCCTTGAGACGATGCCTCTCGGCGTCCGACAGCTTGCGACTGATTCCCGACAGATGCCCGTCGGGGGAATAGACGACATAGCGCCCCGGCAGGGAGATATGCCCGGTGAGTCGGGCCCCCTTCGCGCCAATCGGGTCTTTGCTGGCCTGCACGAGCACGGTCTGCCCCGGCTTGAGGGCTTCCTCGATGCGACGGGCACCACGCTTGCCGGTCTCCAGCGAGTCCCAGTTGACCTCACCGGCGTAGAGCACGGCATTGCGACCACGACCGATGTCGATGAAGGCTGCCTCCATGCTGGGCAGGACATTCTGGACCTTGCCCAGATAGATATTGCCGATCAGCGAGGCGGACGCCTTGCGGTCGACGTAGTGCTCCACCAACAGACCATCCTCCAAAACGGCCAGCTGGGTGTAGTCCTCGCGCTGACGGATGATCATCTTGCGGTCCACCGACTCGCGGCGAGCCAGGAACTCTGCCTCGCTGAGGATCGGGGCACGACGGCGGCCTGCCGCCCGGCCCTCCTTGCGGCGTTGGCGCTTGGCCTCCAAACGGGTCGAGCCCTCAATACCGGTGACCTCGTCAGAACCGTGATGGCGAGGCTCGCGCACCCGCACTGGAAGCTCCGCAGACTCGCTGTCCGAGCCATTGCGGCGGCGACGCCGCCGGCGACGATGCTGGGTGCCATTGGCATCGGCGTCTGAGCCGTTGCCCTCGTCATGGGAAGAGTCCTTATCACCGTTGGACGAGTCCTCGGTGTCCTCGCCGTTCTCCTCGGAGTCGGTTGAGTCCTCGGAGCTGCGGCGACGGCGACGACCCCCACGGCGACGGCGACGACGGTGTGAGCCATGCTCATTGTCGTCATCGGAACCATTGGTGTCGTTGTCCTCGGAGTCATGGCCGCTGGGCTCATGGGCATCAGCCTCATGGTCACCGGACTCCGGGTTGTCATCGTTGTGCTCGGCCTCGTCGTGATCCGTGTCAGCCAAGTGGCCTCGGGACCGCCTGGCCCCGCCGCGTCGCGAGTCGGCACGCTTCGACGAGGACTCGTCGCCCTGCGCCGCCTCAGTCGGTGTCGCATCAGATTCGGTTGACTCTGAGGAGGTCTTCCCCGAGCGGGCTGAGCCAGAGCGGTTTCGACCACCCGTCTCCTCGACGTCACCGTGGGCGATCGCCTCAGTGAGCGACTCGAGGGCTGCCTTCTTCTCGGCACCGGAATCAGCATCGGTGCTCTTTGACCTGGCCCGACGATTGCGCGGCGCCGACTTCTGCGCCTCAGCCAGGGCGGCGTCAAGACGCTCGTCGGTGCCGCTGTTCTCTCCATCGGCTTGCGCTGAATCAGCCTTGGCCGACTTGTTCTGTCGGGTGCTGCGACGTCGACGAGTCACCGTGGGCTTCTCGTCGGTGACTTCATGATCACTCGGCGCCTGACCGGCATCTTCCTCGACGGTCGACTCCCCCGATGCCGCCAGACTCGGTGCCGACTCGGCCGGGCCGGCCTTGCGTGATGCCCTGCCCCGGCTTTGCTTCGGCGCGGGCTCACGCTGAGCCATCACCGCAGCGATGGCGGCAACCACGGGATCCTCATCGGTGCCGGTCACCGCTGTGGACTGTGCCGCGGTCTTATCTGCCCTGGGCTGGTCAGTGTCCGCGACCGGTGCTGCCTTGGCCGTCCTGGTGCTGCGGGAGCGGCGGGCCGGAGCCTTCTTGGCCGTGGTGATCTTCTGTGTCTTGTCACCGTCACTGTCGGCGGAGGTGCCGTCGGTCGGGACGGTCGCGGTTGACGAGGTGGCCGAGGCGGTGGCCGGTTTCTCAGTCTTCTTGCGTGTGGTGCGGCGGGTGGTCCGGGCCTTCGTCGGCCCGCCCTCAGCGGCCTTGCTCTTTATGCTCTTGTTCTCAGGCGTGGGGTTGTCGGTGGTGCCGCTCGTGGCGGCGGGTGTCGAGGTGGGGGAAATCTCGCTCACCGGTGCTGGCGGTCCTGCTGGGCGGGTCTTTGATCGCCTGCCTGCGGGGGGACGCAGAAGCTGTTCTTCGGCTCCGGCCGGTTCTTTGCTGGGATTCTCGTCGAGCATGCAGTGCTCCTCTTGCGCTCTTTCGGGCGCGGGTCAATCGCACAAGGTGCGACAAAAGCTGGCGGATTCCGCAGTCGCCCCACAGTCCCCCGCGGTCGATCGCTCGTCGCGGTGAGGAATACAAGGTTCTGCGAGTTCGAGCGTCTGGACGACGCCCTTACCTGAACACAATTATGTCACAGAATGCATAACGACCCGGCGTGGACGATGCCCGCAGGGCGTGTTGCGGGTTCCCGGACCTCCTGTGGCTTTGCGGATCGACCCAGGATCAATCCGCCGGAGATCGCGACAAATATGTGGATTCCCCCGCCAGCGCGCCAGCCTGGGGTTCAGCGAGTGTGGGCTCCTTCACCGCAGAGGTGGAGGCCGCCTAGGTGGACGCCCGTCCCGTTGAAGTTGCGCCTGTGGACGCCCGTCCCGTTGAAGTTGCGCCTGTGGACGCCCGTCCCGTTGAGGTCGCCTCCGTGGACGCCCGTCCCGTTGAAGTTGCGTCTGTGGACGCCCGTCCCGTTGAGGTCGCCTCCGTGGACGCCCGTCCCGTTGAAGTTGCGTCTGTAGACGCCTGTCCCGTTGAAGTTGCGTCCGTGGACGCCTGCAGCGGATCGCCGATCGTGCCATCGGCAGTGAGCGGCCCCTGCCCCAGTCGGGCAAAGAGTCCCGGATGGTCGTCCCCCAGGCCCGGATCGAGTGTGCGCAGCGCCGTCACCAGGTCATCGGGCCTCACCAGAGGCGTGGCATGACGCAGTCGCACCCAGATCAGCCCATGTTCCACGCGGGCGGCAAGCACCGCAGCGCGCACATCGAAGACCCGAGTCCCCTTCTTGGTACGGCGCGAGACCTCCACACGCTCGGCGGCCATTAATCGCGACAGGGCCTCCTTGAGCCTGGTGTCGGGCACCCCACCGAGATCGATCGTCCATTCCGAGGCTTGCAAGAGCTCGGCGAGGCTGGGCTTGTCTGCCTGGATCACCTGCTCAATGCGGAATCCGGCGGGCAGCGCCGCATTAAGCCTTGCCGCCAGCTGACTCGCGTCGATGCTCTCGGCCAGCGCGATGTCGAGATACTCGGCATGTGATTCCGCCGAGGTCGGCGCGGCATTGGCATAGCTGATTCGAGGATGTGGGGAGAAGCCCGACGAATAGGCCATGGGGATCTCCGCGCGACGCAGCGCGCGCTCAAAGGCGCGACTGAAATCACGATGAGAGGCGAACCGTGCCACGCCGAGCTTGGAATAGCACAGGCGCAGCCGTTGGACCGGCGGCGGCTGACGAGGAGGTTCGCGTTTCGTCACGCACCAATCCTAGGGGAGCAACCCCGACATGGCCGCGACCTCTTGCATCCACGCTACGAGCCACACCGACGCAGCTCCCCGCTATCTCCCGACGCCAGCACACCCCCACCTCACCCACCTCACCGAGGCACCGGCCAACCACGCTCCGAAACGACAAAACACCAAAACGACAAAACACCGTGCAGCAAAAACGGGGGCCGACACGAAGATGCCCGGCATCATGCACGAGCACCCTGATCAGGCACTGCCAGTTCTCGTCTGGCCCTGGTCTAGTTCTCGTCGCGGACTGACCGTTCCAAACCAGCCAGGAGGCGGGCCATCAGGTGGTCGAATTGCCGGCGCTCCTCGTCTGACCAATCGTCCATGGCGGCCCCGAAGGCTGTTCGACCTGCCGCCCGCAGTCCGGTGGCGACCTGCTCACCCATGGCGCTGAGCCTTACGACGATCACTCGATGATCGCGCGGCGAAGGCTTCCGCTCGAGATATCCGCGCTTTTCCAGGTGCTGGGTCTGTGCTGTCATCGTTGACCGATCGACGCCCTGCCAGTGTGCCAGCGCGGTCATCGTGGAGGGCCCTTCTTCGGCCAGATGAGTGAGCAACCAGGTGTCGGTGGGCGACAGCTCATCCGCGAGCTCCCCGTGGATGCGTCGTCGCACGGAGGGACGCGACATCACCCGCGCCAGCTCGAGCATGGTGTCCTCGACACCCGATTCCGCTGCCATGCGCTGCCCCTCTATCGGCTGCCCCGGTGGATCACGGATGCGGTGGCCGCATCCGCTGGTCATTGGGGACGCGAAGACCGGGAATGGCGGCGTTCCCGGTTGTGTGCGTCTTCAATTGATTTGTATTATCAAAGCAAATCGCCCGCTTGTCCAACCATCGGAAGGAACGCTGCATGGTCCCAGCGGCCGTTTGGATCGCAACCATCGCCCTGATCGTCGGCTTGCTGGCGTTCGACTATTTCGCCCATGTACGCAAGGCGCACTCGCCCTCGTTGCGCGAGGCAGCAGTCTGGTCAGCGGTGTACATCGGAATCGCCATCGTCTTCGGCATCGTCGTGATGATCGTGGGCGGCTCCGAAATGGGCAGCGAGTATTTCGCGGGATACATCACCGAGAAAGCATTGAGCGTCGACAATCTCTTCGTCTTCCTGCTCATCATCTCGAGCTTCGCGGTGCCCCGGAAAGACCAACAGAAGGTGCTCCTGGTGGGCATCGTCTTCTCGATCATCGCGCGCACCGGATTCATCTTCCTGGGCGCGGCCTTGATCAACCGCTTCTCATGGGTGTTCTATCTGTTCGGGCTCGTATTGCTCATCACCGCCGGGCACACGGTGAAGCCCGACAATGAAGAGACGCATGGGCCCGAGGCGGACAATCTCATGATTCGCCTGGCCCGTAAGCTGCTGCGCACTTCTGACGAGTACGACGGCGACAAGCTCTTCACGACGGTTGACGGCAAGCGCATGATGACTCCGATGCTGCTTGTCATGGTGGCCATCGGAGGCACCGACATCCTCTTCGCGCTCGACTCGATCCCGGCCATCTTCGGGCTCACCCAGAGCACCTACATCGTGTTCACCGCCACGACATTCTCGCTGATGGGCCTGCGGCAGCTCTTCTTCCTGATCGATGGGCTCCTCGACCGGCTCATCTACCTGTCCTATGGTTTGGGCGCGATCCTCTGCTTCATCGGCGTCAAGCTGATCCTGCACGCCCTGCACGAGAACACGGTGCCCTTCATCAACGACGGTGAGCCGGTGCACGTGATCGAGATCACCACCGGCCTCTCCTTGAGCGTGATCATCGGGGTGCTGGTGATCACGGTGATCGCCTCCTTGGCGAGCAGCGCCGGCAAGGCGCAGGCCGCCGGCGCTCGCCTGCGCAATGAGACCGACCGCTATCTCAAACTTGGCGACGACACCGAGCCCGGAAAGCGTGAGCATCGCTATCGCGTGCTGGTGCGCAGCGTTGAGCAGGTTGAACAGATTCCCGACAAGCACCGCGACCGCGTGGGCGATGAGACGGAGCTGAAGGCCGGGGTGGCGCGCGTCATGCAGGTGCACGGACGTTGGCGCAAGGCCCAGGGAACGACGAGCAGCACCTCAGCCGAGGACTCGCCGAGAGACGACAGCGATGCGACGGAGGGCCGCGCGTGAGCAGGATAATCAAACACAAGTGGCTGCACTGGACTCGGGTGCTCCCCGCGGTCGCCTTCCTCGCCCTGATCGTCTCGTGGATCGTCCACCCCACAGCCGCTCTGGTGCTGGTGGTGCTGACCATCCTGCTCATCGGATCGATCATCGCCTCAGTCCATCACGCGGAGGTGATCGCCAAGCGTGTGGGCGAGCCCTTCGGATCGCTCGTGCTCGCTGTTGCCGTCACCGTGATCGAGGTGGGGCTGATCCTCACCCTGATGGCCTCGGGCAAGGGCTCGGCGACTCTCGCGCGTGACACTGTCTTCGCTGCGGTGATGATCACCATTAACGGCATCATGGGCCTCTCGCTCACTGTCAGCGCAGCCCGCCACTCCACCTCACGATTCAGCGCCCTGGGCAGCGGTGGTGCGCTGGCCACGGTCACCGCGCTGGCGGGCATCTGCCTGGTGCTCCCCCGCTTCACCGTGAGCGATCCGAGCCCTTCCTATACGCCCTCGCAGCTCGCCTTCGCCGGCATCGCCTCATTGGTGCTCTATGGCCTGTTCATCGCCGCCCAGACCGGACGTCACCGAAGCTCCTTCCTGCCGATCGACGAGGACGGCATGCCGATCGACACCGATGACGACTCATGGACCCCCACCACCGGGGCCACTCTGCGCAGCCTGGGCTTCCTGCTCATCGCGCTGGTCGCCGTGGTCGGATTGGCGAAGATCCTCTCCCCCACCATCGAGGCCGGGGTCGCCGCAGCGGGGCTCCCGCCGGGCTTCGTTGGGGTGATCATCGCCCTGGTGGTGCTGGCTCCCGAGTCGCTGGCTGCGGTGCGGGCAGCACGGCAGAACCGCGTGCAGGTGAGCCTCAACCTGGCCCTTGGCTCCGCCATGGCCAGCATTGGCCTGACTATTCCGACATTGGCCGTGGCCATGATCTGGTTCCCAGGCGAGTTCTACCTGGGTCTGGGGTCCACCCAAATCGTGCTCCTGGTGATGTCGGTGCTGCTGGCGATGCTGACCATCGCACCCGGACGTGCCACCCGCCTTCAGGGCGGGGTGCATCTGGTGATCCTGGCGGCCTATATCTTCCTGGCGGCCAACCCGTAGACCTCTCCGTGCCTTCAGATCTCAGGGCGGGCAGATCCCGGGGCATGCAAGTCCTGCGAGCAAGCAGATCCCGCAACCCACAGATCTCAGGACACAAGCTGCGGGGGCGCGGGAGTTATGAAGCAGCCGGCTGGGAGCTCGGACGCCCACTGTCGGCGGCCATCTCGATGTCAACGCCGAACAGCGGGCAGACCCCACAGTCATTGCAGTCGTCCCAGCGGCAATCGGGCAGCTGATCAGCCGCGATTGAGGCCTGATATTCGTCCCACAGCCAGGTGCGGTCCAATCCGGCGTCCAGCTGCTCCCAGGGGAGCACTTCCAGCTGGTGGCGCTCCCGGGTGGTGAACCAGACGAGATCGATACCGAAAGGGGCCAGCTCCTCGCTGGCGCAGCGCGTCCACAACGCATAGTCGAAATACTCGCTCCAGCCGTCGAAGCGTCCCCCGGCTCGCCAGACAGCCTCCACCACGCGGCCAACCCGCCGGTCACCGCGAGCGAGAAGCCCCTCCACCTGACCCGGCTCTCCGGCGCTGTAGCGCACGGTGATCGCCTTGCGGAATTGACGGTCCTCGCGAATCGATTCCTTGACCAGCCCGATCCGGTGATCGATCACCTCCGGCGTCGCCTGTGCAGCCCACTCGAAGGGAGTGTGTGCCTTGGGGACGAAACCCCCGATGCTTACGGTGCAGCGGATGTCGCGGGTGCCGGAGATCTCGCGGCCTTTCGCCACCACCCGCTTGGCGAGTTCCGCGATGGCCAACACATCCTCATCGGTCTCAGTGGGCAGGCCGCACATGAAGTACATCTTCACCGACCGCCAGCCCTGCTCGAAGGCGGCGGTGACGGTGGCCATCAGATCGTCTTCGGAGACATTCTTGTTGATCACCGCGCGCATCCGCTCGCTGCCGGCCTCGGGCGCGATCGTCAGACCGGTGCGCCGTCCATTACGTGAAAGCTCCTCGGCCAGACGCACATTGAACGCGTCCACGCGGGTGCTGGGCAGGCTCAGTGATGTATTCGTGCCGGCATAGCGGTCGGCGAGATTGCCGGCGATCTGATCAATCTGGGAATGGTCAGCGCTGGACAGGCTGAGCAGTCCGACCTCCTCCAGGCCGGTGGCGGCAAGGCCACGATCAACCATCGTCTCGATCGTCTGCACCGAGCGCTCACGCACCGGGCGGGTGATCATGCCTGCCTGGCAGAAGCGGCAGCCGCGCGTGCAACCGCGGAAGATCTCCACCGAATAGCGCTCGTGCACGGTTTCGGCCATCGGCACCACTGGCGACTTCGGATAGGGCCAGTCGTCGAGGCCGGTGAGCACCCAGCGGCTGATGCTCGCGGGGATTTCGGGACGCACCGGGGTGATCCGCGAGATCGTCGCATCGACGCCATAGTCCACCCGGTACAGGGACGGCACATAGAACATCCCGGTGAGAGCCAGACGCTCCAATACACCTGCCCGCCCCCCGGGGCGGCCCTCATGCAGCCAAGCGCGCACAATGCGGGACAGCTCCAGTGACGCCTCCTCGCCGTCGCCGAGCACAGCCACGTCGATGAAGTCCGCAATGGGTTCGGGGTTGAAAGCACAGTGACCGCCCACCACCACCAGGGGTGCATCGTCGTCGCGATCGGCGGCGTGGATGGGCAGGCCTGCCAGATCAAGGGCGTTGAGCAGATTCGTATAACTCAACTCGGTGGACAGGCTCACCCCGATCACATCGAAGCCGGCCACCGGCCGATGACTCTCCAGGGTGAACTGGTGCAGCCCCTTGGTTCGCATGAGCCGCTCCAGGTCGGGCCACACCGAGAAGCTCCGCTCGGCGCTGGCCCAGTCGAGCTCGTTCAGCAACTCGTACAGGATTGCCATTCCCTGGTTGGGCTGGCCCACGCCGTAGGTGTCGGGGAAGAGCAGTGCCCAGTGCACCTGGGCGTCGGCCCACGGCGTGTGCTGGGAGTTGATCTCGCCGCCCACATATTGCACCGGAGTGGAAACCTGCGCCAGAAGCGGCGTGAGTTCGTCGAACTGCGATGCCGGTTCGGGACGGCGGTATTCGCTCACTGTGCTGACTCCTGTCGAGGTCACGGTCTGGGCGCGGCCCAGGGTTCAGGGTAATCGGGCCGCCTGCATGGGCGGCTCACGCGACGCCCCAGGCGCCGAGTGTGGTGCCACCGGGCGACCATGGCTGCGTATCGGGGGTATGCGTTGCTGATGTCTGGGCACCGGGGGCAGACACCCTGGTGATCTTCGCGCGATGCGCGCGCCAGGTGATAATCGCCGCGGCCAGGACCACCGGGGTGAGATTGAGCACGAGGGTCAGCGGATTGGAGCTGCCCACGCCGCGGTCGAACATGCCGCTGAAATCGCTGAACGGGAGCGTCCACATCGCCGTGAGGTTGTTGACGATGTGCATGGCGCTGGAGGCCTCCAGCCCGCCGGTGATCCATCCCAGATAGCAGCCGACGGAGGCGAAGAGAAAGTAGTTGATGTTGAGCCAGGGGTCTGCGGCACTGTGCAGCATCATGAAGACCGCTGAACTGACGGCTCCGCCGACGATCGCCGAGAGAATCTGGAGCAGGCGGGTGGTTTGGGGGAAGAAACTGGCGATCCCCCGGTTGATGATGCCCCGACACAGGAATTCCTCGCCGACGCACTGCAAGGGCGTGGTCGCCAGCACGGCGACGATCATGAACACGGTATCCCTGTTCACGCCGAGACCACTGTTGTCCCCCAACACCAGGGTGAGGGCCGTCAGAACAGCCCAGAAAGGCAGGCACCAGGCCAGGCAGGCGCCGAACCAGCGCCACCTGAAACGCCCCGTGACGCTGGACATCCACCTCATCGGCTGGCGGAAGACGAGTGAGACGAGCAGGGCAATGGGGATCAGGGCAGCCAATGCGAGGTTGTTGCCCAGGAAGAGCCCTGGGGTCGATCCGGTCCCGCTGGTATCGATCGTGCCCATCCGGGCGGAGTCGATGGCGTAGCCCAGCAGCCCGAAGACCAATCCGGTTCCAAGAAAGCCCGCCACCGTGACGACCGCCGCCAGCAGCACTCGCCACCAGCGCCACTTCTCGGTGCGCCAGAACCCGTGATAGTGGGTCGGCGTCACGGGCAGGTTGTGCTCGGCGGGCTTGCTGGGCGTGTATTGCCATGGCTGCATGATGTGACCGGACCCACCATCCGCCAACGGTGCAGCCGGTGGATAGTGCGGGCCTGGTCCGGCAGGAAAGCCTGGTGCGATCGGTGGCTGTGGGGGCAGCGGAGGTCCCCACTGGTGGGCCTCGGGCGTGCTCTGGGACTGTGGGTGATCGTTGTCGCTCATGCGTCCTGTCCGAACCACAGCGCCAACTCACGCTGCGCTGATTGGGTTGAATCTGAAGCGTGCACCAAGTTCTCCCTGGTGCTCAAGGAGTAATCACCGCGCACCGTCCCCGGAGCGGCCTGAGCCGGATTGGTGGCCCCATGCAAGGCACGCACGACAGTGATTGCGTCATCGCCCTCAAGCGCCAACGCCACCACCGGCCCAGAGGTGATAAAGGCCTCCACTGCTGGGTAATAGGGCTGGTCGAGGTGTTCGGCGTAGTGCCTGGCAGCCAGCTCGGCATCCACATGACGCAGGGCCATCGCGTGGATGCGCAGTCCCTTACGCTCATAGCGGGCGATGATCTCACCCACGAGCCCCCGCTGGATTGCGTCGGGCTTCAACAACACCAGCGTGCGTTCGAACCGGGACTGCCCGGGTTGGGTCGGGGCGGACGAGACCGGTTGGGAGTGGGCGTGCGGAGATTGGGCGCGGCCTGATGTGCTCACCCCAACACCTTAAACAGTCCGCCTGTCCATCCCAATGGCGCAGCCCTGCTCAGCCTTTCGGCTCTGGGCGCAGCGACCGCGTCGCCATCCCCCAGACCTCCCGCCGACACGCTTGTGCCAACCGAGGCACCGCGCCACCCGACGGCCGGAACGGGGCTCGGCTCCAGCCCTAGACGTCGTCCTGATCACCGTCACCAGGATCGAATTCACCAGACTCGTCGGGCAGGATCAGTCCGAGATCACGCTCACCGACCTGGAGATCATCAGCCCCCAGACGCAACGGTTGGGGTGCCGCCGGTTGGTCACGGCCCACCAGGATGTCACGCACCTCACCAGCGAGATAGACCGATCCGATCACCAGCACCCCGGCCTGGTCACCGGCCTGCTCGGCCTCGCCCATGGCCGCATCCAGGGCCTGCGCCACATCGTCGGCCGGACGCACCCGGTTGGCGCCGAAGATCCCGGACGCCATATCTGACAGCTCGGCCACCGACATGGCCCGGCGACTTCCCGAGACATGGGTCACGACGATGGTGTCGAGCACCGTTTCCAGCTGCGCCAACACCTGATCCACCTGCTTGTCAGCCATCATGGCGACGACGCCGATCATCGGCCGGAAGCTGAAGGCCTCGCGCAACGCCGCCAGCGTGGCTCGCACGCCATGCGGGTTGTGGGCGGTGTCGAGCACCACAGTGGGATCGGAATGCACAGTCTCGAGACGTGCGGGCGCGATCACCTGACCGAACCCGGCTTCGATGACCTTGGGATCCAGGCCCTTGCCTCCCATGAACGCCTCGACGCTGGCCAGCGCCAACGCCGCATTGTGTGCCATATGGGCACCCAGCAGGGGTAGGAAGATGTCCCCGATCGGACCTGAGGATGTATCAAGACGCAACAGCTGTCCCCCGACAGCCGGTTGACGGTCGAGCAAGCCGAAATCGATGCCCTCACGCACCATGGTGGCGCCCACATCGAGACAATGCTGGGCGAGCACCCGCGCGGCATCGGCTTCCTGGCCGGCCATCACAGCAGTGGAGCCTGCCTTGATGATGCCTGCCTTCTCCCCGGCGATCTCCGCGATGGTGTCTCCCAGATATTGCATGTGATCCATTGCCACCGGACCGACCACGGCCACCTGGGCATCGGCGACATTGGTCGCGTCCCAGCGTCCGCCCATCCCCACTTCCATGATCATCACGTCAACCGGCGCATCGGCGAAGGCCGCATAGGCCAGAGCGGTCATCACCTCGAAGAAGGTCATCTCGATGCCGCCAAGGCGTTGCCCGTCGACCATCGTCACCAGAGGCTCGACCTGCTCCCACAGTTCGTCAAAACGATCGGGCGCGATCGGCTGCCCGTCAATACAGATGCGCTCGGTGAGGTCCTGGAGATGCGGCGAGCTGAACCGACCGGTGCGCAGACCCATCGCCCGCAGCAGCGCGTCGATCATGATGGCCGTGCTGCCCTTGCCGTTGGTTCCGGTGACCTGGATCACGGGGGCGCTGCGCTGGGGCGAACCCATCAGCTCACAGAGCGCTGCGATGCGGTCAAGGGAGGGACCCACGCGGTTCTCCGGCCACCGCGCCGAGAGCTCCTCGACGATCTGTGCGTGACGACGAGGATCAGCCGACATCGACGCGCCCAGCGCGGCACCGCGTCGCGAGTCGTCGGCGGGGACTGCCTGATTGGTGTTCATCAACGTCAAGACTAGCCAGTTCACAGGCACCGGGACTCGGACTGACGGGCGTGCGCAGAGGCGCACGCCCAGTGGGCCGACGCGACGGATCGGGGAGGCCGCCCCTGGCGATCCATGCCCGATCGCGCTGATGCGGCTCTCTCGCCGAAGCTCCCCGCTGCGTTGCCGACCGACCGGGCCGGCGGAATCCATTCCCGCTCAGTCAACACACAGGCTCATTATCGGCGGTGGCCGCGCTGTCGAGCGCGCCCGTTTCGCCGGGTAAGCTCCGAATCGTGAGTTCCGAACCGAGTCGCGTCGCCACCATGCCCGCGCGGAGCGCGCGTGGAGACTGGCGCAATTGGGTGGGGCTTGCCCTTCGACTGCTCACCGGCGTCGTGATGCTCTGGGCCGGGGCCAGCAAGATCGGCAATCTGCCCCTCAACGTGGAGCAGGTGAAGCTCTACCAGCTCAATCTCGGGGACACCCTCACCTCGCTCATCGGATATGCCCAGCCGCCGCTGGAGCTGATCGTGGGAACCCTCCTGGTGCTCGGCTTGTTCACCCGGGTTGCCTCTGTGCTCAATGGCCTGGCGATGATCGTCTTCACCTTCGGCATCGCGTGGGCTTGGGCCCATGGGCTGCGCCTCGACTGCGGTTGCTTCGGGCAGGGCGGCATCCTCAGCGCCGATCAGAAACCGCAATATCTGTGGGACATCATCCGCGACATCGGGCTTCTCGCTGCCAGCGTGTGGCTGATCGTGCGGCCCAGGAGCGTGGCCTCGGTCGATCATTGGCTCTTCAAGCCGATCACAGCGGATGATCCGGACCACGACGAGGACCATCCGGCGACCCGCGCGGCCGTGCCCGCCGACAGCATCTGAACCCGAGACTGCCGCATCCTCGGCTGACTACCACCTCTGAACCACTGAAAGGTTGACAATGGCCTCCAAGAACGCCGGCTCCAGCAATCGACGCGCGGAGCTCCGCGCCGCACGGGAACGGGAGGCCGCCCGCCTTCGCCGCCGGCGGATCATCGTCGCTGTGGTCGCGGTTGTGGTGGCCGCGGCCCTCATCGCCACGATCGCGCTCGCCGCATCGGGCGTGTTCAGTGGGAAGTCGGGCTCGTCGTCCAACAGCTCGAATGGTGCGGTGACCACGCGTCCTCCGAATGCCTCGCCCGATGACAAGGGCGTGTTCTCCGCTGACAACACCAACGCCTCCGCGCCGGTACTCACCGTCGTGGACGACTTCCAGTGCCCGGCATGTCACCAATACGAGACGATCTACGGCCCCGTCTTCGAGTCACTCGCCAAGAAGGGCCAGATCCGTTTGGAATACCGCACCCGTCATTTCCTGGACATCAATCTGAAGAATGACTCCTCGGTGCGCGCCGCCCGCGCCGCCGCCTGTGCCGACACCGTGGGCAAATATCAGGAGTTCCACGACACCGTCTTCTCCAACCAGCCGAGCAAGGAGGGCGCCGGTTACACCGATGATCAGCTGCGCAATAGCTTTGCCCAAGGCGCCGGCATCACCGGTGACGACCTGTCCAAGTTCCAGTCCTGCTATGACAAGGGTGAGATGAACGCCTTCGTCGACGCCGTGGACACCAAGGCGAGCGCCGATGGCTACAACTCGACGCCCACCTTCATCGCCAACAACAAACAGCTCCAGTTCACCAGCTCCTCACCCACCGAGGACTATGTGATGCAGATCGTGAAGGCCGCCTGAGTTCGCGTCACGGACGACTGCAGAGGCTTTGCCGCACGCCCCGCCCCTTCTTTGTCCAGGGTCGGGGCGTGCGTCCGCGTTCATTGCCGTGTCAAGGCCCCTCGATGCGCTCGATAGGATGGCAGCCATGACCGCAGCACCTGGCTCCTCAGCACAAGAAGCACATCCGGGCTCTCCCTCGGGTTCCTCGGATTGGCACGTCCCCGATCGTCCGGTATTGGAGGGCCTGGAGGACAAATGGGCCAAGAGCTGGGAGGACGAGCAGCTCTATGCGTTCAAGCGGCCGGCGACGCGACCCCAGGTGTTCAGCATCGACACCCCGCCACCCACCGTCTCAGGTTCCCTGCACGTGGGCCATGTCTTCAGCTATACCCACACCGATGTAATTGCCCGCTACCAGCGGATGCTGGGCAAGCAGGTCTTCTACCCGATGGGTTGGGACGACAATGGCCTGCCCACTGAGCGACGCGTGCAGAATTTCTATGGCGTGCGCTGCGACCCCTCGGTGCCCTACGATCCCGACTTCGAGCCGCCGGCGAAACCGGATGCCAAGCATCAGATCCCGATCAGCCGACGCAATTTCATCGCCCTGTGCCGTCAGCTCACCAAGGTGGACGAGAAGGCGTTCGAGCAGCTGTGGCATCAGGTCGGCCTGTCGGTGGACTGGAAGCAGCTCTACACGACGATCGGCGAGGAGACCCAGCGCATCTCGCAGCTGGCCTTCCTGCGCAACTACGAGCGCGGCGAGGCCTATATGGCTGAGGCCCCCACCATGTGGGATGTGACCTTCCAGACTGCGGTGGCCCAGGCTGAGCTCACGGCACGCGATTATCCGGGTGCCTATCATCGTCTGGCCTTCCACCGCGAGGGTGTCGAAGGCGGCGAGGACGTCTTCATCGAGACCACCCGCCCCGAACTCGTGGTCTCCTGTTGCGCGTTGATCGCCCATCCCGATGACAAGCGCTATCAGCATCTGTTCGGCACCATGGTGAAGACGCCGATCTTCGGCGTCGAAGTGCCTGTGCTGGCCCATCCGGCCGCCGAGATGGACAAGGGCGCCGGCATCGCCATGTGCTGCACCTTTGGTGATCTCACCGACGTGCTGTGGTGGCGCGAACTACGGCTGCCCACCCGCACCGTGATCGGCCGTGACGGCCGTTTCACCCGCGAGACCCCCGACTGGCTGCCCGCTCCCGGCTTCTACGACGACAAGCTGGCCGGCAAGACCGTCTTCTCGGCACGCGCCGCGATGGTGGAGGCGCTCAAGGAGTCGGGAGAGATGATCGGCGAGCCCGAGCCCACCCAGCGCAAGGCGAACTTCTACGAGAAGGGCGACAAGCCACTGGAGATCGTCTCGACGCGCCAGTGGTACATCCGCAACGGTGGACGCGATGATGACCTCAAGCAGACGCTTATCGACTGCGGCGACGATCTCGATTTCGTGCCCGAGTACATGCGTCACCGCTACACCAACTGGGTGGAGGGCCTCAACGGTGACTGGCTGGTGAGCCGTCAGCGCTTCTTCGGCATCCCCTTCCCCATCTGGTACCGACTCGACGCCAATGGCGACCCCGACTATGACAAGCCGCTCATGGCCAGCGCTGAGGATCTGCCCATGGATCCCACCTCCGATGTGCCGCAGGGCTACTCGGAGGATCAGCGTGGCAAGCCGAATGGCTTCATGGCCGACCCCGATGTGATGGACACCTGGGCCACCAGCTCGCTGACCCCCGAGATCGTCACCGGCTGGGAGCGCGACCCCGAGCTGTTCAAGCTCACCTTCCCGATGGACCTGGCACCCCAGGCTCACGACATCATCCGCACCTGGCTGTTCAGCCGAGTGGTGCGGGCGCACTTTGAGTTCAACGAGGTGCCCTGGGCCCGAGCGATGATCTCGGGCTTCGTGATGGATCCTGATCGCAAGAAGATGAGCAAGTCGAAAGGCAATGTGGTGGTGCCCACCGACATCCTCAACAAATACGGCGCCGACGCCGTACGCTGGCGTGCCGCCATGGCCCGCCCCGGTCTGGACTCCCCCTTTGATGAGCGCCAGATGAAGGTGGGACGGCGCCTGGCCATGAAGGTGCTCAATGCCAGCCGCTTCGTGCTGGGCATGGGAGAGGCCACGTCGCCCGACCAGATCACGGTGCCGGTGGACGTCGCCGAGATGACCGCGCTGCGCACCGTCGTGGCCAAGGCGACCAAGGACCTCGAGGCGTTCGACTACACCAGCGCTCTGGAGGTCACCGAGGAGTTCTTCTGGAGCTTCTGCGATGATTACCTCGAACTGGTCAAGGAGCGTGCCTATGGCGCCCAGGGGCCGCAGGCTGCCGCCTCGGCCAATGCCGCACTGCAGCTGGCCCTGTCGGTGATCCTGCGCCTGCTGGCTCCATTCATGCCCTTCGTCACCGAGGAGGTCTGGAGCTGGTGGAAGCCAGGTTCTGTGCACACCGCCAGCTGGCCCACGGTCGACGAGCTGCCCTCCGAGGGTGATCCCCAGCTAGTGGCCGATGTGGCGGCCGCGCTGATCCTGGTGCGTGGCGCCAAGTCCGACGCGAAGGTCTCGATGAAGACCCCGGTGATCGCGATCACGCTCAGTGGCCCCGCCACCGCGGTGACCCACCTGAAGTCGGCTGCCGCCGATCTCAGCGCGGTGGGCCATATCGAGACCGACATCGCTTGGCAGGAGGCCGGCGACGAGGTGAGCGCCCAGATCACCCTGGGCGAGCCTCCCGTGAAGAAAAAGAAGAACTGACGCTCCACGCCGCAGGGGGCGGCCCGGCCAAGTGGTTGGGCCGCCCCCTGCGGCGTTCAGCCAGCGGTTATCCCGGACAGCAGTGATCGGACGCCGCGACCGGTCAGGGCAGGCGGACGTCGAGCTGGTCCAGCCCGCCGATCATCGGCACGGCCTGGTCCCCCGCACGCACCTGGTGTTCACTGTCCGGGGTTCCGTCCTCACCGATGCGATCGAGCCATACGGCATTGAGGCCTGCCTGCGCCCCGCCGTGGGCATCGCGGAAGAGGTCATCCACATAGCCCACGTCGCCGGGTTCGTGGCCAATGGCCTCACAGGCGGCTAGGTAGGCACCCCGGTCGGGTTTCCCGGCGCCGAGCTGATCGGCGCACAGCACCGCGACGAAGCGGTCGTCCAGGCCGATCTGGTGGATCTTCTTGTCAGTCATATGACGTGCCGAGTTCGACAGGACGGCCACTGGCAGGCGTTCGGCCTGCGCGCGCTCCAACAGGGCCAAAGCGTCGTCGAAGACTCGACAGGAGTCGATGAACACCGAACGGTAGGTCTTCTCGAAGCGCTCATACTGCTGGTCGGCGAGGCCACTGTCGAGTTGTTCGGCCATGTCGGTGAGCCGACCGCGGCGCATCGTCTCGAAGTCGATCTGGCCCGACGAGAACCGTTGGAACCAGCCGGCGCCGTCGAAGGCATAACGCTCCACGGCGGCGTTCAACCGCTCAGCGGGCACCGTCGGCCATAGCTGGGTGGCAGCGGTGCGCAGCGCGATTCGCATGGCCGGAGTGGTCTGGTTGATCGTGTCGTCCATGTCGAGCACGAGTGCACGCACATGAAGCGTCAGGGGTTCTGTCAGGCTCACCGCTCAAGCATAGGGGCGGTCACGGCAGCGTCAGGTCCTGGATCTGGCCGGTCAGTCACCGAACCCGGTGCCGACCTCCTTGGCCGCGCGAATCCAGGGATGGTCCACCGGAACCCGGCGGATTTTGCCCGCGACCTCTTCCAGGGGAACTGGTTCAGCACCCTCGCCCTTGGCGGCCACCATGACGCCGAAGACGCCCTTGGCCACGAGATCGGCTCCCGCGGTTCCCAGCACCGTGGCGAGCACACGATCGCGTCCACACGGGGTGCCCCCACGTTGCACATAACCGAGGATGGTCACGCGCGATTCCAGGCCGGTGGCCCGCTCGAGCTCCTCGGCGAGGGTGAAGGTGTGGGCGCGGTGCGAGGCCTCGACATTGGCCCGGTGCGTCTTCGCGGCGTCGCGGGCCACTTGCGAGTCGGCCTCGCGCACCAGGGCATCGGCGGCGGCAAGCTCGGCCGAGTCCCGCTCATTGCGAGCGCCTTCAGCCACCGCCACCACCGAGAAGTTCGAGCCGTGCGCCGAACGGCGGCTGATCGCCTCAGCGATCGACTCCACGTTGTAGGGCACCTCGGGCAGCAGGATCACATCGGCGCCGCCGGCGATGCCGGCGCCCAGCGCCAGCCACCCGGCGCGATGCCCCATGATCTCGGTGAGGATGATGCGGTGGTGGCTATGAGCGGTGGAATGCAATCGGTCCACCGCGTCGGTGGCGATTTCCAGGGCCGTGGCGAAGCCGAAGGTCTGATCGGTGCCCACCAGGTCATTGTCGATGGTCTTGGGCAGCGTGATCACATTCATCCCGGCGTCGGACAGGCGCTTGGCGTTCTTCGCCGTGCCGCCGCCGCCCAGGCAGACCAGGGCGTCGAGCTTGTTCTTCTCGTAGTTCTTCTTGATCGTCGGGATCATATTCTGCACTTTCCCGTCGACGAGCATCTTGTGCACCTTGTCGCGGCTGGTGCCCAGAATGGTGCCACCAGTGGTGAGGATGCCCGACAGAGCGTGCGAGTCGAGCTGCATGAAACGGTTCTCGGCCAGCCCACGCATGCCGTCACGGAAGCCGATCAGCTCCATGCCATAGGTGCTCACCGCAGCCTTGCCGAATCCACGGATGGCGGCGTTGAGGCCGGGGCTGTCTCCACCGGAGGTGAGGATTCCGACGCGCATGCTCATTGCTGTCTCCTTTGTTGGCGGGCCTGGCCGATGGTTCATCGCCAGAGGTGTTCGATTGTCTTCTCAGACCGACTTCGGCTCCGACCGCAGGGCTTCGACCGTGGTGGACACCAAGGCCTTGAGGGCATCGAGGTCGTCGCCCATCTCGACGACGCGGCGTGGCGCCTGGCCGATGCCAGCGAAACGCGCTGGAACCGACGGCGGTTCACCGATGGCCTCCATGATGGTGTCGGCGAATTTCACCGGCAATGCGGTCTCTAGCACCACGATCTTCTCGTCACCGGCGAACTGCTCAGCCACGTGCACACCGTCGGCGGTGTGCGGGTCGATGAGGATACGATCATCGGTCCACAGGCGCTTGATGGTGGCCAGGCGGTCGGCGTGACTGGAGTGTCCCGAGACGAAGCCATATTCGTCGGCAACCGCGGTGAACTGCGGGGTGCCCGAGAGGTCGAACTCACCGGTCGCGGCGAGTTGATCAAAAAGCCCGCGTACCGCCACCCCATCCCGGCCGAACAGATCGGCGATGAAACGCTCGAAGTTCGAGGCCTTTGAGATGTCCATCGAGGGGCTCGAGGTGGCCACCGTCTCGGTGGCGCCGCGGACCCGATATCGGCCGGTATGGAAGAACTCGTCGAGCACATCGTTCTCATTGGTGGCCACGATGAGCCGCTTGATCGGCAAGCCCATGGAGCGGGCTATGTGCCCGGCACAGACATTGCCGAAGTTCCCGGTGGGTACTGCGAAGCTGATCTGCTCGTCGGCACTGGTGGTGACGCGCAACCAGCAGGCGAAGTAATAGACCACCTGGGCCACCAGGCGGGCCCAGTTGATCGAGTTGACGGCTCCGATGTGCCAGCGGTGCTTGAACTCGGCGTCAGCGTTCAGGGCCTTGACCAGGTCCTGACAGGTGTCGAAGACACCGTCGACGGCGACATTGACGATATTGGGATCCTGCAGGCCGAACATCTGGGCTTGCTGAAAGGGGGTCATGCGTCCAGCCGGAGTCAGCATCACCACGGACAGACGGTCACGCCCCCGCATCGCATATTCGGCGGAGCTGCCGGTGTCCCCGCTCGTGGCCCCGACGATGGTGAGCCAGGTTGACCGCCTGTTGAGCTCATATTCGAAGAGCTCACCGAGCAATTGCATGGCCATGTCCTTGAAGGCGGCGGTCGGCCCATTGGACAGATGGCCCAGCCACAGCTTCTCGTCGCCGATGCGCGTGACCGGCACGATCTGTGGGTCATCGAATTTCTCGGTTGTATAGGCACGCTGACACAGCGCCAGAAGATCATCGCGTGGGATGTCGTCAACATAGAGTCCGACGATCTCTGCGGCGAGTGCCGCATAGCCCTGCTCGGCGAGCAGCTGCCGCCACTGGGTCAGCTGGGTGGGGCTGACTTGTGGATAGCTCTGCGGCAGATAAAGGCCCCCATCGGGAGCCAGGCCTTCGAGCAGGATGTCGGAGAAGGGCTCAGCGGCATCGGCGGACGCGGCACGGGTTGACACATAGCGCACGCCTTCAGGCTACAGTCCGCGCGGCCCGAGTCAGCCCCGGGCGATTTCGCGAGAAGAGCCAGACCCGCGGCACGTCGTGGCTAGGCCGGGTCTAGGGTCGCTGGGCCACCGCAGTGATCACGCCTGGTGCCGCAGTCGTGCAACAGGGTTGATGCTGTCCATCCCGTCGGTGAAAGAGTTGGGGCCATGCCGTCATTTCGAGTGCAATTCCAGGTGAGCGCCGTCCGTGCCGGGCACCGTCCCGAAGAGGTGCTCGACGCAGCACGTGCCGCAGTGACGCCTCCGATGCATTGTGATGATGTGCGCCTGGATGTGCCTCGCGGGGTGCCGACGGTCAGCGTGCGTTTCACCATCGCGCACTCGAACACCGCCGACGAGGATGCCCGGGCGCGCGGCCACGGCGCTGACATCGTTGAGCGGATGTCGCAGATCGCGGTGGTCTCTCCCCCGCGGGTGCTGCGGCGTCGTGGCGGGGAATGGATTCCGGTCTCCACGATCTGAGCGCGCTCGCGGACGGACCACGCTGCCGAGCAGCATCCCCAGACCCAAGTCTCCCGGCCCCATGAAACCGCGCCGGACGCGAAATGACCCCACGACCGTGGCCGTGGGGTCATTCCAAGCACTCGTCAGGAGCCGACTCACCGGGAGCCGTACCTGCTCACGCCGACAGCTTGTGTCTTTCGGCGATCTCGGCTCGGGTGAGCATGGTCGGAGCGGCGTCGCCATGGACGACATCGCCGGTGATCACCACCTGGCCGATCTCATCGTGGCTGGGCACCTCGAACATCACATCGAGCAGGGTCTCCTCGAGGATCGCCCGTAGCCCGCGCGCGCCCGTATTGCGGCTCACCGCTTTCTCGGCGACCGCGGAGACCGCGTCCTCAGTGAGCTCCAGTTCCACGCCGTCGAGTTCGAAGAGCTTCTCGAACTGCTTCACCAACGCATTGCGGGGCTCGGTGAGAATGCGCCGCAGGACGTCAGCATCAAGCTTTGGCACTGTGGTGATCACCGGAAGACGCCCAATGAACTCGGGGATCAGGCCGAAGGTGTGCAGGTCTTCAGGACGCACCCCGGCGAAGGGATCCAGACCGATCGGCTGGCGTTTCACCGAGTCATTGGTGAAGCCGACACCGCCCTGGCCAACGCGATCGGCGATGATCTCCTCCAGGCCCGAAAAGGCGCCGCCAACAATGAACAGGACATTGGTGGTGTCGATCTGGATGAACTCCTGGTGCGGATGCTTGCGGCCGCCCTGCGGGGGTACGGAGGCCACCGTTCCCTCGAGGATCTTCAACAATGCTTGCTGCACGCCCTCGCCCGATACATCACGGGTGATCGAGGGGTTCTCAGACTTACGGGCGACCTTGTCGATCTCGTCGATATAGATGATCCCGGTCTGCGCGCGTTTCACATCGAAATCGGCGGCCTGCAAGAGCTTCAGCAGGATGTTCTCCACGTCTTCGCCGACATATCCGGCCTCGGTGAGAGCCGTGGCATCGGCCATCGCAAAGGGCACATTGAGCATGCGAGCCAAGGTCTGGGCCAGATAGGTCTTGCCACAGCCGGTGGGGCCGATGAGCAGGATGTTCGACTTCGACAGCTCGACGTCGGAGTCGTGGGCGCTTGGCTTATCGGCCTGCGCCCGCACTCGCTTGTAGTGGTTGTAGACGGCCACGGCAAGCGCCCTCTTGGCGGCGTCCTGACCAATGATGTAGGAGTCGAGGAAGGAGACGATCTCCGCCGGCTTGAGCAGCTCGTCGTTCGTCGGGCTCTCGCTGCTCTGCGAGAACTCCTCCTCAACAATCTCATTGCACAGATCGATGCATTCATCGCAGATATAGACACCCGGACCTGCAATGAGCTTCTTGACCTGCTTCTGGCTCTTTCCACAGAACGAGCATTTGAACAGATCGCTGCTCTCCCCGATGCGCGCCATGACGCCCCCTCTCGTGGACCCTCAGCGTAACCCGCCCGGGCTGTGGGACAAGAAGGCCCACCGGCCCGGGCAGATTTTGATGCCTGTGTGCAGGGATCACCTTGGCGATCCCTTGGTGTTATGAGTCCTTGAGCGAGGTCAGGATGTCGTCAATGAGGCCGTATTTCTTGGCCTCTTCGGCCGTCAAATATTTGTCACGCTCAACATCCTGGTTGATCCGCTCCACCGGCTGGCCGGTGGCGTCGGCGAGCATCTGCTCCATCAGGGTGCGGATGCGCAGGATCTCCTTGGCCTGGATCTCCAGGTCGGAGGACTGCCCATAGCTTCCCTCGCCGCTGATCGCCGGCTGGTGGATCAGGATACGGCTGTTGGGCAACGCCAACCGCTGGCCCTTGGCTCCGGCGGCGAGCAGCACGGCAGCCGCAGAGGCGGCCTGTCCCAGGCAGATCGTCTGCACCTCAGGCTTGAGGTACTGCATGGTGTCGTAGATGGCCGTCAGCGCGGTGAAAGAGCCGCCCGGTGAGTTGATGTAGATCGAGATGGGGCGTTCCACGTCCATCGACTGCAGCGACAGCAGCTGGGCCATCACCGCATTGGCCACATCGTCGGTGATCGGGGTGCCGAGGAAGATGATGCGGTCTTCAAAGAGCTTCGTATAGGGGTCAACCCTGCGCACGCCATAGCTCGTGCGCTCTTCCCACTGCGGGATGTAGTACTCAGCCGACGGCGAGGTGGCCAAGCCACCGGGCATCGCCGGCTGCTGACCTGCCGGGGGCAGGATCAGACCGGGTGTCACATTGTTGGTCATGTTGGTCCTCACTGCTTGCGAAGTCACTGATTGGGGGCGTCGGTGTCAGAGATCTTCGACGCCCGCTCGTAGACATGATCAATGAAGCCATATTCGAGTGCCTGCTGCGCCGTGAACCAGCGGTCACGGTCGGAGTCCTTCTCGATCTGCTCCACCGTCTGGCCGGTGTGGTCAGCGATCAAACCTGCCATCTCATGCTTGAGATGGATGCTCTGCTCCGCCTGGATCTTCACATCGGACGCGGTGCCACCGATGCCGCCCGAGGGCTGGTGCATCAGGATGCGGGCATGCGGCAGGGCAAAGCGCTTGCCCTTGCTGCCGCCCGACAGCAGGAATTGACCCATGGACGCAGCCAGCCCGATGGCCACGGTGGCCACGTCATTGCTGATCCACTGCATGGTGTCGTAGATGGCCATCCCCGAGTCGATCGACCCGCCGGGTGAGTTGATGTACAGGTAGATATCCCGGTGCGGATCCTCAGCGTTCAGCAGCAGCATCTGCGCGCAGATCGCGTTGGCATTCTCGTCCTTCACCTCTGAGCCGAGGAACACGATGCGGTTGGCGAGCAGCGACTGGTACACGTTGTCGCTGAGGCCGAAACCGCCGGCTCCGCCAGCCGCCAGGGAGGGCAGCACGGGGTTTTTCGCGATGTCGTTCACACCCTTGAACTTACCCGTCAACGACGACAAACCGGAGGACGGGGGTCCGCATTTCGCTCCGGGCGTGCAAGTTGAGGCGTCCAGACTCAAGTTTGTGGATCTGCTCCGGCGACACTCGGCTCGGCGGCGATGAGTGCGCTCACCCACCGTGCCTTGGGGTCGGCATCAAGCAGCAGCGACTTGACCAGCTGGGTGGCGGGCAGGGCGATGAGCGCTCCGAGCGGGCCAAAGACCCAGGCCCAGAACAACAGCGATATGAACGAAGTGGTGATGTTGACACCCACCGCGTTCCCGGTGAACTTCGGCTGGAAGAAGCCCTGCACGATCCATGTGGTCACAAAATAGATCGCCATCAACCAGAGGGCGTTCTGCCAGCCGTTGACCACGAGGGCGACGATGACCGGAGGGATCATGGCGAAGAAAAAACCCACCGACGGGATGAAGGTCGTAATGAAGGTGAGGACCACCCAGACCCCCAGCAGCGGCACATTGAGGATCTTCAGCTCAATGGCGTTGAGCGCTGCCATGATCGCACCGAAGACCATGGACACCAGCCAATAACGACGCGTGCCGTGTGCGAAATCACGGATGGCGCCGACGGCGCGCGGATGCCCGATCTCGACCATGCTGAGGCGCCGCTTCCAGCCCACCGAGTCGATCAAGAACATCAGGATGGTGGTGAGCGCCACGGTGGCGGCACCGATGCTGCCCGAGATCGACCCGAGCACGCCGCTGAGCGCCGAGAGGACGTTATTCGGATCGATGCGGCTGTAGAAGCCGCTCACCGTGTCGGCGCTCACATGATGGGCCACCAGGAACTGCAGCAGATCGCCATACAGGCTCTGGATCCGCGGCACATAGCTTGGGATCGCACCGATCAGGGTGCCAATGGCCCATCCCATGGAAGCCACCACCAGAATCACCACGGCGAGCAGGGTGAAGGCCATCACCAAAGCAGCCAACGCTCGCGGCCATTTGCGACGAACGAGCCAGGTGTAAACCGGATAGAAGGCGATCACCAGGTTGAGCCCCAGAAACACCGGCGCAAGGAGCCAGGAGAGCTGCCGGAACAGCCAGATGCTGCCGGCAAGCCCGATCATGGCGATGAAGATCACATTCATGCGGGGTAGCCAGTGCGGTTGTCCCCGGAAGGGCCCCTGTGGGGCTCTGGCAGTCCGTGTGACCGGGCCACCGATGTCGGATTCCATGATCGTCTCCTTGCCGACGACGAGCGCCCGGCGCCAGCGGTGCCCGGGCTTCACCGCAGACATCCTAGGGGACGCGCGAGCCAGCTGATTCAGAGGAGATCAACGTGATCATTCCACCCGAGTCATTCACCCCGCGGCCCGTGGACCAACCGCTGGAGATCGTCGCGGCATGCCGCAGCACATTCCCTGCGCGTGGGCCCAGGTCTGTCATCGAGTCAGCCCACCGCACCATCGTTGCCAGTGGTTCGCGACGAGGGCTCACAGCTGGGCCTGGGGTGCAGCCCCCTCGGCGTCACGTGGATCGCTGGCGATGAAGGCGTTCACCCATCGCGCCCTTGGATCGGTGTCGATGATCAGCGCCTTCACCAGCAACGTCATGGGCAGGGCCAGCAGAGTGCCGAGTCCGCCCAGGATCAGCCCCCAGACGAGTAGCGAGATGAACGAGATCGTGGGCGTGACGCCCACCGACTCACCAGTGAAACGTGGCTGGATGATGGACTGCACCACGAAGTTGAGCACGCAGTAGAGCACCACCACGATGAGCGCCTGTTTCCACCCCAGGGCCACCAGGGCCAGCAGCGCCGGCGGGATGAGACCGACTACGAAACCGACGTTGGGGATGTAGTTCGTCAGGAAGCTGAGCAATCCCCACACGATGGGCAGCGGCACCCCGATGATCGCCACCGCGATCACGTCAAGCACGGCCACGATGAGGCCGAAGACGCTGGTGACCACCCAATAGCGCCTGATGCCACGGCTGAACGACAGCAGACCGGTGATGATCCGGGAATGGCTCACACCAGCCATACGGATGCGTCCGGCGAAGCCCGCGGTGTCCATCGCCATGAACACCAGTGTGGTGACCAGGATCGCCAACATCCCCACGAAGCCCGAGGCCCCGTTGAGCACCGAGCTCGCGGCGGAGACGATGCTGTTGGGATCGATGCTCTTGAACGCCGACATGAGGCTGGACTGATCGAAGCCGAGCTGCGCGGCCCGGTCAATGAACCAGTTGAACAGCCCGGTGAATTCATCGGCGTATTGGGGCAGCAGGGTGACGGTCTCATTGACCGACCAGACCAGCCCCGCCACCATCGCCAGCAACACGACGAAGACCACCAGGGCCGTCGCCACGGCTGCCAACGGCGAGGGGCAGCCCTTTCGCACCAACCAGGTGTGCAAGGGATAGGCGGTGACCATGAGATTGAGGGCGAGGAACATCGGGGCGAAGGTGGAGCCGAACTCCTTCAGCAGCAGCAGCGCGCCCAGGGACAGGCCGATTCCCGTGACGATCTGCAAATAACGCGGGATCCCAAAAGAACGCGATGCCGCCGGCTGGGCGCCCGGATCTGATGACGGGGAGATCGGCACCGCGATGCCTGCATCGCCATCAACGGCACCGGCCGCGGTGGCGCCATCGGCCGCCACCGGCTCTGATTGATCGGATTGGCTCATGGGCCGGTCCTTCCAGTGACTTCACGGGATGGTGCGTCATGCTGAGATCCCGCTCCGGGAGTACTGCTGGGCGACGTCCAACAGTTCCTGCGGCCACGCGGGCCGGCGCCAGCCTAGCAAGCGATCTCTCGTCGGAATGCACGGAACGGGAGCGCCACCGCGATGGATGGCAGCTCCCGTTCCCTGGGCACGAGCCAGCGTGTGCGACGTCAGACCTGGGCCCGTCGTCGTCAGCGACTACTTGGCGTCATCGGCCTTCTTGGCCGAGGCCTTCTTCGCAGGAGCCTTCTTGGCGGCCGGCTTCTTCGCAGCATCCTTCGTCGAGGCGTCCGCGTCATCAGCCTTCTTGGCGGCAGCCTTCTTGGCCGGGGCCTTCTTCGCAGGAGTCTTCTTGGCAGCAGGCTTCTTCTCGTCGTCCTTCTGCGCCTCATTGGTCTTATCGGCGTCAGTCTTGTCGGCGTCCGCGGACTTCTCGTCATCGGCGGGCTCCGCCAGCGTGCCGTCGGCCTGAAGATGCTTGAGGTCGACAACCGCGCCATCGGTGTCGGTGACCACAGCCTCGTCCACAATCGTGTTGAGGGCCTTGCCGCGACGCACCTCCCCCATCCATTCGGGCATGTGATTGTGCTCGCTCATGTGCTGGAGCTCCTGCTCCGGCGTGCTGCCATTCTGCTGGGCCTTCTGGAGAATGAGCTGAGTGAACTCCTCCTGGCTCACCGAGATGTTCTCCTGCTCGGCGAGCTTGTCCAGAATGATCTGGGCGCGCAGACCCTGCTCGGCGCGGTGGTCGATCTCCTTCCAGAACTCCTCGGGAGTATCGGCCTTCTCATCCTCGGTCTGCTCCAGGTATTGCTCCAGGGTGAGGCCGGACTGGTTCAGCTGGCCCTCGATCTGGTCGTGGTAGCTCTGTTCGTCGGCCTCAAGCACCGCCGGCGGCAGCTCGAAGGAGACCTTCTCGACGACCTGCTCCACGATCTTGTCGCGCGCCTCGTTGGCCTGGCCGATGCGAGCCATGCGCTCAAGGTTGTCACGCAGATCGGCAAGCATCTCGTCGACAGTGTCGAACTCGGAGACGAGCTGGGCGAAATCGTCGTCAAGCGCGGGCAGTTCCTGCTCGTTGACCTTGATCACGCGCACGGCAATGTCGACCTCTTCGCCACCGTGGGAGCCGCCGATGAGCTTGGACTTGAAGGACTTCTCGTCGCCGGCCTTCATGCCCACCAAGGCATCGTCGAGGCCGTCGACCATGCCGCCGGCGCCGATGCGGTATTGCATGCCGTTCGACTCGGCGTCGGGTACCGGGGCCTCATCCTGGCTGGCCGAGAGATCGAAATTGACCACATCACCGGTCTTGGCGGCGCGATCCACTTCCTTGAGGCTGGCGAAACGCTCACGCAGCAGCTTGACCCGCTCGTCCACATCGTCATCGCTGACCTTGGCCGGCTCGACTTCAATCTTCAGACCGGAGAAATCCGGGATGTCGAAGTCAGGACGCACATCAACCTCGGCGCTCAGCTCAACGACATCGCCGTCCTCAAGCTTTGACACCTCGATCTCGGGCTGCCCCAGCGGCACGATCTCGTTGTCCTGGACAGCCTGGTTGTAAGCCTGCGGGATCGCATCGTTGATCGCCTGCTGCAGCACCGTGCCACGGCCGAAACGCTGATCGATCAGACGAGCAGGCACCTTGCCGCGGCGAAAACCGGGCAGATTCACCTGCTCGGAGATCTGCTTGTAGGCCGCGTCGATCTTCGGCTGAAGTTCGGCAAAAGGCATTTCGATGGTGATCTTCACCCGGGTCGGGTTCAGCTTCTCGACGGTGCTGGGCACTAGGACTCCTGATATTGGGACAAGACATGCAGGCGCGTATAGACAACGCCTGCCAATCCTAACCAGCGGCTGCGGACGACACCAAGATGACCCGAACCGGCCTTTGTCGATTCTTCGCGAACTTGTCTGCGGAGGGCGCGCGATGTGGTTAGTGGAGCGAACGACGGGAATCGAACCCGCGTAGCCAGTTTGGAAGACTGGGGCTCTACCATTGAGCTACGTTCGCACTGCCCCCACGAGGGGCGGCTGACAGCTTATACGATCGGAGCCATCGGCGCAGATCGGGCATCGGCGCCACGACTGGCCACTCACCGTGGCACCGTGTCATCGCGGGCTGACGCCGCCTGTGCGGTAACCTCTTGATGCCGTGAATTACGGCGGGGTGTGGCGCAGTTGGTAGCGCGCCTGCTTTGGGAGCAGGAAGTCGCCGGTTCGAGTCCGGTCACCCCGACCCTGGTCAGAACGGATTTCAGTCGGCCTGAACGTATTCCTCCGTACTGAAATACCCACTTCGCACGCACATCCTCTGCCTGGCCTCACGGCGTGGGAGCGTATGGACCTGTGTTCAGTTCTTCACAACGCACTTGGACGCAGAAAAGACAGCTCGCCCCGACCGGTGAGGGTCGGGGCGAGCTGATTTATGCAAGGGATGCAGGGAAATCAGATGAGGGCAGGATCCAGTTGAGTTACCGGAGCCAGAATCACACCGGCTGTGTACACCTTGCCCGGGCCCGCGACAGCAGGCGTCGAGGAGGCGGTTGCGCCACCACAGTGGCCTCGGACGTCTCGGCGGCGGGCATGCCTGTCTGAACGGGGTCTGACTCTGAAACGTCTTCGGTGACCGGCACCACGTCCACACTGGCCCGCCTCATGGCGTCACCAGCCCTTCAAGCCGCCAGCCCGCCGCGATAATTGCTCCAACGAGCTCAGTGATCTTGGCGTTGGTCAGGCCTGCGTCCACCGAGAGGATCGTGCGGGCCAGCGCATCCCACCGCCGCCGAGACTCGTTGCACTCTGGCGCATGAGATCCTTCACGCGCGACGCGGTCCCGTTCCCCCATGGCAACGTGAGCGCGAGGAGCTGTTTATTGCTCAACGATCGCATATGTCATGATTCCGCTCGACGCGCTCACGAAAGCGCCGAAGTGGACCGCCAGTCTCGCGGAGGCAGCCGACGAGCTCAGCGTTGACGACCGAACCTTGCAGACCAGACGCGAGCACCTACCTGTCAGCGAGCGATCTGCACCGAAAGACCAACTTGCAGACATAAGCCAATAATCTCGGCCTGCTTGATGCACGTGCGCTCGCCAACCGGTACATTTCTGTGAGCAGAATATGTCTCACCCATCATTTAGCTATGTACTCACCACACTGAAGGAGCTCTCATGAGCACCAATCCACCCGTTCCGCCCGTGCCCCCTATGCCTCCCCAGCAGGGAGCGCCACAGTACGGCGCTCCGCAAACGCCGCAGAAGACCGGCCTTTCTACGGCGGGCCTCGTGCTCGGCATCATTGGCGTCGTCTTCGCCTTCATCCCAGTGATTGGCCTGCCCGTCGCCATTATCGGGGGTGTGCTCGCGCTGCTGTTCGGAATCATCGGAATCGTGAAGAAGCATGGCGGCAAAGCCATCGCTTCTACCATCCTCGGGGTAGCCGCGATCATTGTCGCCATCGTCGCGACCTCCACGATTTACGGCGCAGCAAAGAGTGTCAGCTCATCCCTCGCGTCAGTAAGTTCAAGCTTCGGCGACTTCACCGGAGAGAACACCGAGCAGCTGCTGAAGGACTCCGTGAACGTCACGATGGGCACCTTCTCCGTCGCATCTGATGGCTACACCACCCAGGTTCCCGTCACGGTGAAGAACATCACCGACAAGCAGCACACGTACTCGATCACCATCGCTGCCAACGCCGCTGATGGCTCGCAAATCAGTACAGACTCGATTTACGTGCAGGATCTCGCCGCCGGGCAGTCCACTCAGCAGAAGGCGTTCCAGCTGATTACCTCCGACAAGCAGGAAGCCATGAAGACTGCCACCCTCAAGGTGACATCAGTCTCAGTGATGAGCTGATCTCTCCAGTAGCAAACGTCGTCGGCCATTGAGGTCGGCGGCGTTTTGCATGCTCCGCTCTCCCGCTCAAGACCATGGCGATCTGGCACTTTCGCCAGCGCTTCACGGGCAACCGCCATATCGGTGTGACTGTAGGGACAGACGCTTGCGAAGGTGGCGTGCCCGACGATCGCGATAATCACCGAAGGTGGCGCATCAGCGGCCAGCAGGAGCGACACAGTGCCGCGCCCCGTGCAACACAAAGGAGCGTTCCGACGGGTGCTGGACACCCACAACGGTTTGGAGGGCCTTCCATGCCGACAGCTCGTCGGGCTGAGACATTGGCGACCCCGACAGACGCGGCCCCACCAACCCGTAGGGGCCTGGCTGCTGGATGTCGCGCCATTTCTCCAGGGCATGCACCCAGCGGCACCACACGATCGCCTGCACGCGTCTTGACCGACGCCAGATGGTAGGAGTTCTCCAGACGCACCACTGAGACTCCCGACGGCGTTGATCCGATGGGAAACTCCTGTAGCTGCCAGTCGATCGTCGGTGTCGGCAGCTCGCCGCCAGGCCATCCGCGCCCTGCGAACGCGCTTGCGCTCGGACAGCGCAGCGGGTGGCAGCTTCTTCACTGATCCGCAGCGCAACTGATCCAGCTCGGGCGGAGGCGGCCATGACTCGGCCATCATGGCTGAGGACGGGAGCTGCATCGCATCGTCCACTGGGATTGCGGTCCGGTCCGATTCGCTCGATGCGGGCATCCAGGCCACGAGGATCGAATCGGGACCCTGGAGCCATCGGCCTTCGCGGCGATGAAGATCCGGCGGAGCATGGCGGCAACATAGTGAGTGCTCGTCTCACCTAACCCCCGGCGCTGGTCGTGGCCTCGAGTTTGCGCATATCTCGTGCAGTCAGATCGGTCAGCTTGCTGAGCCCCCAGCGTCGGCACAATCCGATTTCTCGCCAAGCCGGAATCGCGGGTGAAGGTGCGGGGGTCAGGCATGGAGCTTGAGGTCGTCAAGCCAATCGTCAATCCATTGCTTCAAGGTTTTACGAGGATTGACCGCCCCCGCATTGTCGTCGGCCCACAACTCGCGCTTGAGGTCACGGAACTTGCGCGCACATTCCTTCTCGGCGGAGCCGTAGACGTAACGCCCTTTTGCGCGACCACTGGCCGACCATCCCATCTGGCCGCCTGATGGCCTGTGATGCACAGTCCATGACGCGCGCAACCCCAGCGGGGGCTTCCGCCGAGCAGATCGCAAGACCTCGATCGCTCTGCCCCAGCAACACCGCCGAACAAAAAGGAGCGTTGCTGGACATGCCCCCCGCACGTCCAGCAACGCTGAATCAAAGATATCAGAGTCTTTATTCGGTGGATACGGGGGATCAGCTATCTGACTATCGGATTCGTCCGGCACACCACTGCGTGAGTTCGCGTGCCCTGAGCTCCTCGGGCGCGCTCACGCAAAGAATTTAAGGCCCATCACGCCACCAACAATCATCGCCAGGAAGATCACGCGAAGCGCCGAAACGGGCTCCTGACCCGTGATCATCGAGACGGTCACGGTGAGCAAGGCGCCAATGGCAGTCCACACCGCATATGAGGTGCCCACTGGCAGGTGACGCATGGCCAAGGCCAACCCCGACATGCTCGCTATCAAGGCCACCACGAAGACGATGGTCGGCCCGACCCTGCTGAATCCCTGGGAACGCCCCAGAGCCAAGGCCCACACCGCTTCCAGGACACCGGACGCTATGAGCACGAGCCACGACATGACAACCTCCACGGGCCGTCTTGTCGCGACACCGGGTACGGCACCCATCGTCCGGGAAGCCCTCATCGGGCAACTGCGTCAAGACTAACCGGTGGCCGAAACTCTCTCGCTTGCCGTGGAAGCCCTCGCGATCATCGCGGGGGTTACCCTGCTGGCTGCCCTCGGCCTCCCCGGATATATCCCGGCCCTCATCGCTGCAGTCGTGGGCGTCCATTTCCTCGGCTTTGTGCCTTGGTGGCACGGTTTCGCGTGGCTTGGCCTCGCGCTCATCGCGGCCGGAATCCTCGGCGGCATCCTGGGTGTCGCAGGGCTCGCGGACGATGCCATCGCGGCAGCTGTCGGAATCTGCTGCGCGGCCGCCCTCTTCTACTCAGCGGCCCGCGCCTTCTCCCCGTCCAACGACCGGCCAGTAGCCCGCTAAATGCTTCCGTCGGCACGCTCCGAGTCCGCCGCCCATCGTGCGCTCAGGATTGGCTCGATCCCAGGATCCGGGCCGCATTGGCGCGGGCGATTCGACGCGCAGCGGCTGTGGGCACACCGATCTCACGAACTCGCAGAGCCCGATCGGCATCGACCAGCGGGGTGATCCCATCTCGGCCCAACTCCTTGGGACGTCCCCCATGGTGGCGCGCCGCCGATCCCGCCCGCGGGGAAGCCTCACCTCCCGATGAGCGATTCTGTGGATCACGAGCAGTCTTTCCCCTTGCGGGAACAGTGTTCGCGTCAGATTCGGATCGCTCATGTCGTGGGTGTCCCGGCTTTGCCATGGCCCCATGCTGCCACCACGCGGTGTCTGCCCGGTGCACTAGGGTCAATGCCACGAAGGAGGCAACGATGAGCTCGGCACGTCTGGATTGGCACCATCTTCGTCTGGACGTCGCCTCCTCAGGCGCTCTACTCACCATCTCTGACGCCTCTGACGGGCGCGTTCTGGGAACGATGGGCTTCGATCTGCCCAGCTCCTGGACGCCAGTTCGACCTGTCGTGAACGACGATGAGGTCGAGTGGCAATGGACGCATTCGGAATCCATATCCGATGGCCACGACAGCGCCCCGGAACATCTGGCCCAGCCCACCGTCGCCGCCCACACAGACGGACCTGAATCGCGGGCGGTCGTGCGCATCAGCACCGAGCCCACGCTGAGCTGGAGGATCGCCCTGAGCACGAGCACTTCAGCGGTCAATCTGGAGCCTCCCACGATGATCTGGACACCGGCCACTCCGGCCCGACGGTGGGTCGGCGGTAGCGAGGCACTCCTGATCCTCGACGAGCGCCCCTCGGACGGCCTGGCCACGGCGGCGCGCCTGGCTCGGGGTCAGGCATGGCCCATGAACGACCCGACGCCCGGGCCGCAGCGCATTCGTCTGGGCCCGCCATTGGTCGCCGTGAGCCCTGAACACGGTTATTCGGCAGCGTGGGTGATCGAACGCTTCGCCAGCCTTGCCACAGCCACCAGCGCGCTGCCCACCTGGCTTCCCCGGGACTGCACCCCGGGCGCCGGCGAGCCCGTCTTCCTTGATCTTCCCGACGCGGCTGTCACCAGCGATCTCGAAGTCGTCACCGACGAACACGGCACTCAGCTCACCGCCGAAGAAGGAACGCACCTGGTCGAGGTTCATGGGCCCGGCATTGAGACCAGTTTCGCCATCACCTGGAACAACGGCACTGACCGACTGCTCCGCCAGATTGCCAGCGGCGTGCTCTCCCAGGTGGATCCACGCACCGCCGACGGATCCGATGCCGCGTTGGTTGACCGGGCAGACACCGCCCATTTGATTCCCCACGATCAGGCAGAGAGTTTCTTGTCCGATTTCTGTCTGGAAGTCATCGATGCGCCTCAAGACGCCCGCGTCGACCCCGAGGCCACCCCGGCGCTCCTGCACTGGGCTTTCGGTGATCCCTCCCGGATGACGGCCGTTCTGGCGAGGCTCTCGCATTTCTCCCCCGGCCCGGGCTCAATGCTTGCCTGGCTCAGCGCCTCGCTGGCGGCACGAGCCGCCCGCATTGATTACCGGGCTGCCGCACCCATTGATTCCGACGATCCCCTGTGTCTGGCCCTACACGCGATCCTCACGCGCGCCCCGGGGCCCACGGACGCCGTCTGGACGACCATCGGCCTGCTTCACGGGCCGCTGCCAGGACCACTGCCCAGCGCCGATCTGCCCAGAACGGCGCAAGCGTGTGCAGTGCTGTCGCTCGCTCCGCCGACATGGCAGATTGAACAGCGCCTCGGCACGGGACTGGCCCACGAGATCGAGGACACCCGCGCATGGCTCGCCGCAGCCGCCCCCGATGAGTCGACGCTCAGCTGGCTGCTCTGGGCTTGAGCTGTCGCGACCCGGCCGCGACGTCGTGTCTACTCCGCAGCGGAGTCCGTCCCTGAGCTCCCGGAACCAACCGCCGCAGAATCCGCAGCTGCGCCCACAGCGGCATCTGGCGCCGGATCTTCAGCTGAGGCAGGTTCACGGTCAACGGGACCATGGTCAAGCAATTCGCGGAAGCCTGCCTCATCAAGGATCGGCACTCCGAGCTGCTCAGCCTTTGCCTGCTTTGAGCCCGGGTTCTCGCCGACCACCACATAGTCGGTGCGACCACTCACCGAACCAGCGGCTTTCCCGCCGTGATCCAGGATCGCCGCCTTCGCCTCGTCGCGACTGAAGCCCTCAAGCGAGCCGGTGACCACCACGGTGAGACCGGCCAACGTCTGCGGCGTCTCCGAGCTCTGCTCGTCAGCCATTGAGACACCCGCAGCTGCCCAGCTGTTCACGATGTCGAGGTGCCAATCAACCGTGAACCAATCACGGATCGCCTCAGCGATGATCATGCCGACGCCATCGGTGGCGGCCAACTCGTCAACGCTGGCCGCCCGGATCGCTGTCAGAGAGCCGAACTTGGCGGCCAACGCCCGCGCCGCGGTGGGGCCCACATGACGAATGGACAGCGCCACCAGCACCCGCCACAGCGGCTGGCTGCGCGCAGTCCGGAGGTTCTCAATCAGTCTGCGGCCATTCGCCGACAACACCCGTCCCCCCACGACACCTGGTGACGGCACTGCCGCAGGGTCTTTCAGCTCCCGTGCGGTGGCACCGCGGGTATAGAAGGGCACTCTCATCAATTGCTCAGCAGTGAGGTTGAACAGCTGGGCCTCGTTGTCGAGCACACCGGCTCGAAGGATCGCATCGGCCCCCTGATATCCCAGGGCCTCAATGTCCAGTGCCGAGCGGGATGCCAGGGAGAAGAGCCGTTCACGCAGCTGCGCCGGACAGCTCCTCGAATTGGGACAGCGGATGTCCTTGTCGTCCTCCCTCTCGGGGGCCAGCTTTGTGCCGCATGAGGGGCAATGGGTGGGCATCACGAAGGCGCGTTCCTTGCCGGTGCGCATCTCCACCACGGGGCCCACGATCTCGGGGATCACATCGCCGGCCTTGCGCAGGATCACCATGTCACCGATGAGCACACCCTTGCGCTTCACCTCGAACCCATTGTGCAAGGTGGCGCTCGACACCACCGACCCCGCCACCTGAACAGGCTCCATCACGCCATAGGGGGTCACCCGCCCGGTGCGTCCCACCTTCACCCGAATGTCGAGCAGTCGGGTGTTCACCTCTTCAGGAGGATATTTGAAGGCGATCGCCCAGCGTGGAGCGCGGCTGGTGACTCCCAGCTGCCGCTGCTCGGCGAAGGAATCCACCTTGACCACGATGCCGTCGATCTGGTGGATCAGATCGTGACGATGCTTGCCGTAATAGTCGATGAAGGCAAGCACCTCATCCAGCGAATGCTTCACCTCGTTGTAGGGGCTGATCGGCAAGCCCCAGGCCTTCATCACCGCATAGGCATCGGATTGCCGAGCGACCTCCAGGCCATCGGCCACACCCAGCCCGTGACAAATCGACGAGAGCGGCCGCTGAGCCGTGACCCGCGGGTCCTTCTGACGCAATGACCCGGCCGCGGCATTGCGGGGATTGGCGAACTGCGGCTTTCCCTGATCAGCCAGCTTGTCGTTGTAGACGGCAAACTCCTTGAGCGGCACGAAGACTTCGCCACGCGCCTCGAACATGGGCAGGAAGTCCTGGTCAGGATCGACCGTGAGCCGCGGGGGAATCGCCGTAATGGTGCGGGCATTGGGAGTGATGTTCTCCCCCACGCTGCCATCACCACGGGTCGCGGCAGTCGTCAGGACACCGTTGACATACTGAAGGTCGATGGCCAGACCGTCGATCTTCACCTCGCACAGCCATTCCGGCGTGTGGCCCAGTGCCTCCTCGGTGCGCACCATCCAGTCCTTGAGCTCATCGATGCTGAAGACGTCATCGAGGCTGAGCATCTTTGAGGGATGGATGACCGGCGAGAAATCCGTGGTCTCCTGCGGTGCCCCGACGCGCTGAGTGGGACTGTCGGGCGTGCGCAGCGAGGGATAGTCAGCCTCAAGCTGCTGCAGCTCGACCATCATCTCGTCATAGAGGGCATCGGTGATGAAGGGCTTGTCGCGGCCGTAATAGGCCTCTTGGGCGTCGTCGATCTCCTTGACCAATTCCGCATGACGTCGCTGCTGGTCGGCGCCGGGCACACTCACCGTCGCAGACTCGGAACCGGTTGCCATGCCCTCGTCGGGATCCTCGCGCGCTGTCATAACCCCATCATGCCAAGGTGGTGCGACTAACCACACCACACATGCGTCGACGCTCCGCGGTCATTCCGCGCTCGAGCTATTCGCTCCAGCGGGAGCGCCTGCTCGTGGCCCGCCGAGCCACGGTGAAGCCCCTGACCACTTCGTCTTCGGCAAGCTGCTCGGGCTGGTTGAGCAACCATTCGGCCAGGCCATTGCGCTCGATCACCTCGACATCATCGGGTGCCTGCTGAATGGTGAGGCGGCGATCCTTGATAGGCACGATGATGCCGGTCACGCCCAGATCCAGGCCCGAATCGCGACTCAGCAGCGTGCGCGCCGTGCTCGCCTGCAGCCGGCTGAAGGAGACATAGGGGCGATCACGCCCATTGACCAGGAAGGTGTCGCCCTCCACGAAGAGCTTGGCGCCCGGATGATTCTTCGCGTCCAGAAGGAAGACCCCACCGGGGCCGACGACCATATGTCGCAGGGCGGAGAGCCCCGAGTCGGGACGCACCAGCTGAAGGAAGCCCCACCGTGGGTCGAGTGCGGCCAGCCGCAGCAGCTCCTGGGCGAGTAGCTCGTCGGCATCCTGGTCGAGCCGGCGAGCGGCCTCCTCGCGGCTTCGTCCCAACAAGCGGTCAACGAGCGCACGCAAACCTGTCTCAGGGCGCTGTGCCTCATACCCGGTGCCCGAGCCCGAGCTGCTCAGAAAGTCATCCCAATCGAGTTGCGAGGCGGGATCGGGCATGGCACGGCGGGCCGAATAGCTCGTCGCCCGGGCCACGGCAGGCGATAGGGGCACGATCGCGCGACGCGGCGGCGCATAGCCCACGGCACCGCCCGACAATTCGGCACGTGCCGGCGGATCATCCTCGACCGCACGACTCGCCCCTAGTGCGCGACTCGCCTCGTCCACTGCCTTGCGCCTCGCATTCTCACGGCCTTAACACCGCAGTCAGCTTCACGATGGTGTCCGGCTCTTTCCGACCACGCACTCAGCATTGACGAAAAGGGCCCGGGACGGCCCGTGACAAACACGCCCCTCCCGACATATTCCGAGCCTAGACGACCTGCACGCCTTAATCACGCCGACCCAAACACGCCTGTCTGGCTCCCGCGCGCAATCCCGTCACTCCTCCAAGGCGACGCGAACTCAGTCGAAGATCGGTTCCCTGGTGCGAGTGCGCTTCAGCTCGAAGAAGCCGTCATAGGCCACCATCTTCGAGAAGCCGTCGAACAGATCACCCGCCTGTTCTCCCTTGGGCGCCGGGCTGATCACCGGACCGAACAGGGCCATGCCGTTCATATGGATCACCGGGGTGCCCACCTCATCGCCCACCGGGTCCATGCCTTCATGGTGGCTCGCGCGTAGCGCCTCGTCGTAGACGTTGGTGTCGGACTTGTCGGCGATCGACTCATCAAGACCCTGCGCCTTGAGGGCGGCCCGAATCACCTCGACATCGCCGCGCGGCTCATTCTTCAGGTGATATCTGGTGCCGAGCTCGGTGTAGAACTCACGCAGGGCCTCCGCACCATGCTCACGTTCCACGCCGATGCACGCCCGCGCACCCTGCCAGAAGCTGTCGATCATCGCGCGATAGTGCGGATCGAGCTCGCGCCCCTCGTTGAGCACCGACAGGCTCATCACGTGGAAGACCGTGCGCACAGGGCGCACCTTCTCGACCTCAAGCATCCAACGGCTGGTCATCCACGCCCAGGGACATGCCGGGTCAAACCAGAAATCGACGATCTGCTGGGCCTCAGCCGAGTGCCCAGCAGTGGAGATTGTGTGATCACTCATGACACCAGCCTCGCCGCTTGAGTGTCCACAGACAAGACCATGAGAGCCTCGACTTGCCATCTCCTCGAGCGTTCCCGCGCCATGACCGCGACATCCCCAGCCAGAACACCCAAGCCCTCATCCGGCGTCGCGGATGGTGTCGATCACAGCTTCACAGCTCTCACCCATACCGCGCACAACAGACTCCCCACTAGCTGGAATATCCGCGGCGCGCCCACCCGATGCATACCCACCCCCCATCCGACCGATAGCCTCAGTGATGGACCGGCATCACGATGACGGCCCCGGGCCGGACTGCCTCGTTCGATGTTGATCACTTGGGTGTTGACTCGACGATGGCCCCGTGCACGGCATCAGATCGCACAAAGTTTGGAGCCCCACGATGAATCCTGCCAATCTCACCCGGGACGAGACGCACGCACGATCGGCCATGCTGTCGGTCAAGTCGTACCAGGTCAGCGTCGATCTCACCGGCGGCGACGGGTTCGGTCGGCCCCTGGCCGACGCCTCGGAGACATTCGTGTCAACGAGCATCGTGAATTTCTCAAGCACCGGCGGCGAGACCTGGATCGATTTGATCGCTGACGCCGTGTACTCCGCTGAGCTCGACGGCGTCGCCCTGGACGCATCAGCATTCACCGGAACGCGCCTGCCCTTCAGCACCGAGTCCGGCGACCATGAGCTCCGCGTCAATGCGTTGTGCCGCTATTCGCACACCGGTGAGGGTCTGCATCGCTTCGTCGACCCGGCCGATCAGAGGGTCTATCTGTATACCCAATTTGAGACCGCCGATGCTCGCCGCATGTATGCCTGCTTTGAGCAGCCTGACCTCAAGGCCAGCTTCCAGCTGAGCGTCATCGCCCCCCGCGACTGGACCGTCGTCTCCAATGCGCCGACACCCGCCGCAACGGACACCGATGCCCCGGACTTCCAGCGCTGGGATTTCGAGGCGACCCCGCCGATCTCCACCTACATCACTGCGCTGATCGCCGGTGAATACTATGTGAGCCCTGGTGTCGTAACCTCCACCAAGGGCGAATTGACCGCCAATATCGCCTGCCGTCAGTCGGTGGCGCAGTATCTTGACGCCGAACGTATCCGCACCACCACACAGCGTGGCTTCGAGGTCTACGAGGCGGCTTTCGGGCGGCCTTATCCCTTCGCCAAATACGACCAGCTATTCGTGCCCGAATACAACGCGGGAGCCATGGAGAACGCCGGCGCGGTGACCATTCGTGACGAATATCTCTACCGCTCCAAGGTCACCTCGGCCGATTACGAGCAGCGCGACAACACGATCCTGCATGAGCTGGCCCATATGTGGTTCGGCGATCTGGTGACCATGCGTTGGTGGGACGATCTGTGGCTCAATGAGAGCTTCGCCGAATGGTGCAGCCATTTCGCCCAAAAGCGCATCGTCGAGCGTTTCGGCGGCATCGATCCCTGGGTGAGCTTCGCCAACGCCCGCAAGGGCTGGGCCTACGTCCAGGATCAGATGCCTACCACCCATCCGGTCGCGGCCGACATGGTCGACCTCGAGACGGTGGACCAAAGCTTTGACGGCATCACCTATGCCAAGGGCGCCAGCGTGCTCAAGCAGCTGGTGGCCTATGTGGGCGAGGACAACTTCCTCAGCGGAGTGCGGGAGTATCTCACCACCCATGCCTATTCGAACGCCCAGTTCGCTGACCTCCTCGGTGCCTTGCAGAAGGCGTCAGGCAAGGATCTGGACGATTTTTCCCAGCAGTGGCTGAAGACCAGCGGAGTCAACACCCTGCGCGCGGACGTCTCCATCGACGAATCAGGCGCGTTCACCCGCTTCGACATCGTGCAAACGGCCACCGAAGAGCATCCGACACTGCGCACCCACCACATCGGAATCGGCTGCTATGAGCTCAGGGACGGGCATCTGGTGCGCATCAACACGCTGGAGCTCGACGTCAGCGGTGAGCGGACCTCGGTGCCGGATCTCGTGGGACAGCAGCACCCCGGACTGGTGTTGCTCAACGATGGGGACCTGGCCTTCGCGAAGATTCGGCTCGACGAGAGATCCCTGACCACGGTGATCGAGCACATTGCCCAGATCGACGATCCGCTCGGACGCGCCGTCGCCTGGACGCTGTTGTGGGATATGAATCGCGATGCCCAGCTGACCAGCGATGACTACATCGCCGCAGTCACCCGCGGCATCGGCACTGAGACCGATATGACCGCAGTTCGCGCCCAGCTGCGCTATGCGCTGGCGGCATCAACGTCGTACACGCCTGCGGAGCACCGCGCCGAGGCCAACCGGTCGTTGGTCTCGGGCATCGCGGCCCTCCTGGAGCGGGCCGAGGCCGGATCGCAGCATCAGCTTGCCCTCACCGACGCCCTCATCGCGTCAATCGACTCCCCCCAGGGCGTGACCCTGATTCAGGGTTGGCTCCGCAATGAGGAGGTGCCCCTGGGGCTGGAGATCGATCAGGATCGGCGTTGGGCGATCCTGGGATCGCTGGCCCGGCTGGGCGCAGTCGATGAGGACGCGATTGCGGCGGAGGAACAGTCTGACAAGACCATCTCGGGATCTGAGCGAGCCGCCGGAGTTCGGTCTGCGATGAAGTCTGCCGAGGCCAAGGCCGCCGCATGGGCATTGGCGACCGAAGATCCCACGGTACCCAATGCAACCCATCTGCGCATCTGTGCCTCTTTCGTGCACTACGGCCAGGAGAATCTGCTTGTTCCCTATGTGGACCGCTATCTGCAGGTGTGCGAGGCGATCTCAGGTCAGCTTGGCATCTGGTCCAGCCAGGGACACGCGGCCAGCCAAGCGGTGCTGAGCTATCTGTGGCCGTCGCCGCTGGCTGATCGGGCCTTCATCCGCCGTGTCGACGAATGGTCCGCCGCCAGCCAGCTTTCAGAGCAGGTGCGCCATGTGCTGGTTGAGCGTCGTGATGCGAGCCTGCGCGCCATCGCCGCGCAGGAGTTCGCTGCCAGCCACCTGGGGTGAACCACACGGAGCAGTTGACAAGACCGGGCGGTTGACGACCTGATCGCCAGCGATACTTGAAGGGGGCGGTCGATCCACGGGCATGACCCATCAGATCGACCGCCCCCTTCGCTTTGCTTCCCAGCCGCGTGCGCCTGGCATCCTGCGCCGGGCCTCATGGTGTCGGCTCAATCCTCACGCTCAATGCCGCTCAGGCACCATGACGAGGGCCGAGCAGATCCAGGATGTGGTGCCGCAGTTGACGGAAATGGGCGTCATCCTGGGTGCGTGGCCGAGGGAGGTCGATATGCACCTCCTCAAGCACCCTGGCCGGACGCGGCGAGAAGACGACGACTCGGTCGGACAGGAGAAGCGCCTCATCCACGTCATGGGTGACCATGATCGCCGTGAACCGCCCGTCAAGCCACAACCGCTCCAACTCCTTCTGCAGCGAGCTGCGGGTCAGGGCGTCCAGCTTGCCCAAGGGCTCGTCGAGCAGCAGGATGCGAGGTCGTCCCACAAGGGCCCGGGCAAAGGCGACTCGCTGCTCCATACCCCCGGACAGCTGGGATGGAAGCACTGCCCGGAAGTCATCCAGATCGACCATGCGGATCAGGGCGTCAACCCGGGCCTGTGCCCTCGGATCAGCTCTTTTCCCCCTCGCTCTGGGGCCCAGAGCGATGTTCTGCTCCACGGTCGTCCAGGGCAGCAGGGTCGGATCCTGAAAGATGATCCCCCGCGATGGGTCAGGACCGGCGATCGGCTTCCCATCGGCATAGAGATGGCCCGACAGCGGCGTGTCCAATCCGGCGATCAATCGCAGCAGGGTTGACTTGCCGCAGCCTGAGGGCCCCAGCAGGCTTACGAATTCGCCAGGACGGGCCGAGACGCTCACATCGTCGAGCACATGGAGGGCCTCGCCACGGGTGAGGAAGGCATGTGTGGCATGCACCACGTCGACCGCCGCCCCGTCGTGTTCTCCGGGCTCGCAGACATAACCCGTTGTTGATAAAGAGGTGTTCACCATCGCGTCAGGTCCTTTTGCCAGGCCAATACGCGATTGCGAATGGCCAATTGAAGTGTGAGCAGACTGCCGCAGAGCACGATCATGATGGCGATGGCGGCGTACATGGCGGGATAGGCGCTCCACCCCTTCTTCCAATTGATGTACCAGCCAAGACCGGAATTGACGCCGAGCGTCTCGGCGATCGTCAATGTGACGAATGCCGTGGGCAGGGCCATGAACATGCCTGTGAAGATGCTGGGCAACGCGGCGGGGAGGGAGACCCTGAATATCAGGAATGGCGTTGAGGCGCCCAAGGTCTGACAGACGTCGAAATAGCCCTTCGGCACCGATCTGATGCCCGCGTTGGTCATCACCGTCATCGGGAACCAGACGGTGAGCACGATAAGGAATACCGCCGCGAGGAAAGAATTGGGGAAGACGATGAAGACGATCGGGATCCAGGCCATGGTGGGTACCGGACCGATGTATTTGACGATCGGATTGAGCCAATAACCCACCCTCTTGGACCAGCCCATCCACAGCCCGGTGGCCAATCCGGCCACTGTGCCCAAGGTCAGGCCGAGGAACAGCAGCCACAGGGAATTCCCCACCGAGCCGAGCAGCAGCTGTCGATCAGACCATGCCTCGGCGAACAATTGACCCGGTGGGGGAAAATATGGCGGCCTCAACCAGCCGGTCTTCTGAGTGGTGAGCACCCATCCGCCCAGCACCGCCGCCAACAGGATCCACCATCGGCTCCAGGTGCCGAGCCAGCGCGAACTGGCCAGCCCCCACCGGCGCGTCGGCCTGGTGCTGGCGGCCCAGCTTATGGCCAGGCCAATCGCAGTGATGCTCGCCAGCACCGCCACCGTGGCTCCGCCCTTGACGTGAAAGTCAGTGGTGTCCGGGACGAGCCATAGCAATGCCGCGTCAACGCCCCACAGGCCCACCGCGATGGCGGTCAACCGGTGATTCACCGTGTGCGGGCGGTGACGCCGAGCCAGGGCCGCCTCAATCGCGGCGAGCTTGGCATGCCCGTCAGGTTGAGGGGCATGGGTGCCGACGAGACCAGCATCGGACCTTGTCGCGGATTCTCTGATCGTCGTGGTGCTCACCAGTCCAGCCCCAAGGTGGCCAGGGCCTTGTCGGCCAGGGCCTGGGCGTCGACATCATCCTCGAGATAGCCGGTCTTCTTGAACTTCTCGATGCCCGGCAACAGGGCGTTCTTCAGCTTCGACACTGAGGGCTGCCAGGTGTATTGCTTGAGGAGCTGCTCGATGGTGGCGACATCACCGGCCACATAGTTCTTCTCGACCTCGATCTGAGCCACCTCCGCCTCATGCCCGCCCACATATCGTGAGCCCTCAGCCCATGCCTCCACCAGCCGTCGGGCCAGATCTGGCTCCTTGCTCACCAGATCGCCGTTCAGTGCCGCGCAGCAGCAGTAATCCTGGGCGTTGGCCCCGGACATATTGCTGGCCAGCTCCCGCCCATTGCCCTCCTGCAAGGGCCGGTAGGCGATGGGATCGGAGGTGGCGATGGCGTCAACGGTGTGGTTCTTGAGGGCATCGGAGAGCAATGACTTGTCCATCACTTTCCAGGTGACCTCCTTGGCCTCCGCCAACGGATTGATGCCCGCGTCAAGCAGATCCATCGAGAAGAACATGGCAGCAGAGGTCTGCAAGCCCCCGATACCGATCGTCTTTCCCCTCAGCTGCGCCGGATCGGTGATCGCTGAGTCGCTGGGCACCACCAACCGCAGGCAGCCACCATGCAGGCCAGCCACGAACTTCGCGTTCTGCCCCTGCTCGATGGGCTTCAACCATGAATAGAAGATGCCACCGGCAGCGTCATAGGTTCCCGATCCCACGGCAGCCTTGAGATCCTCATCGCCGACCGACTTGTGCAATTGCACATCAAGTCCGGCCTTGTCGAAGAAGCCCTTCTCCTTGGCGACGATGGCCGGGGCGTCACAGACATCGGCCCCATAGATGAGACTCAGCGGACGATTCTTCGATGCGGTGGCGGCGCCCGATTTCTGGCCAAGGCCATGTCCGATGAGGCCGCCGACGCCACCACCGACGATCAGGCCGACGGCTGCGGACGCGCCAAGACCGGCGATGAAGCCTCGCCGACTGATCGGATGCCTTCCTTCGGGTTTGGCTCCGGTCGTCCCCGGGTTGACCACTGCCCCGGAGGGCAGGATGTCACCGGACTGGGGATCACCAGATTGAGGGTTGCCGGTGTGATTCTGATTGTCTGACATTGAGTTCTCCACGAGGGGCGAATTGATTGGTGAATCTGCATGCGTCACACCGCAGCCTGGTCGCACCATCCTTCGATATGCCTTATGTCCCATAAGCGCATATCGACGATGTGACTTGTTTTTAGCATGGCTTCGCCATAGAACAGTCCACTGCCACGAAATCATTCGGGCAATAGGCAAGGATCACCCGATCAGGGGATCACCCGAAATGGCATGGAGAGAAGCCTCTTTCGCAAAGGAGAGGAACTTCCCGAAACAAGGTTGGACTCAGCGATGCTGAATCAACAACAGGCGGGACGAGCACGGTGCAGACAGCATGCGGCGACAAACCACGGTGCCGTGGTGTTGTATGCCAGCATGGCGCCCATATGCGTCCCTTTCGCTCATCACGATCGGCGGAAATTGCTCTACACCGGCGATCGAATGATGTTTGATATTGCTCAGAATACTCATATGACCTTGCATGTCCAACCGCGTCCGCCTTCCCGGCACATTGGCCATTGACGCACACTCATTTTCACCGGACGCACCTCCACGTTCACGGATCGCGCCGCGGCAGGGGCGCCCAGGCCGCCGAGCCTGTTCACGCGGCGATGGCATGATGGAGGTGCGGATTATTCGTCCGTCTCAGGCCACCTACTCATCGAGGAGACATAGGGATGACGCAGACAGCTTCCAGTGCTCAGGCCAAGGCCAATATCGGAGTGGTGGGGATGGCGGTGATGGGCTCGAACCTCGCCCGGAACCTTGCTCATCACGACTACACAGTGGCGGTCTTCAACCGCACCTATGCCCGCACCCAGAAGCTCATCGCCGAGCACGGCGACGAGGGCGCGTTCATCCCCAGCGAGAAGATTGAGGACTTCGTGGCCTCGATCGCCACGCCCCGCTCGATCATCCTCATGGTGAAGGCCGGCGAACCCACCGATGCCACCATCGACGAGCTCCTTCCCCTGCTTTCCCCCGGCGACATCATCATGGACGGCGGAAACTCCTATTTCGGGGACACCATCCGCCGAGAGAAGGCCATTGCCGCCAAAGGATTCCATTTTGTGGGAGCAGGCATCTCGGGCGGCGAGACCGGAGCGCTGGAGGGGCCCTCGATCATGCCCGGGGGCAGCCCTGAGAGCTACAAGATCCTCGGCCCCATGCTGGAAACGATCTCGGCTCATTACCATGGCGATCCCTGCTGTGCCTGGATGGGCCCCAATGGCGCCGGGCACTTCGTGAAGATGATTCACAACGGCATCGAATACTCCGACATGCAGGTGATCGGCGAGGCCTATGAGCTGCTACGTGGCGTGGGTCTGTCCAATGCCGAGTGCGCTGATGTCTTCGCTGAATGGAACAAGGGCGATCTTGACAGCTATCTGATTGAGATCACCTCCATCGTGCTGCGTGAGAAGGATCCCCGCACCGGTGCCGATCTCATCGATGTGATCAAGGACCGTGCTCAGATGAAGGGCACCGGCACCTGGACCGTGCAGACCGCGCTGGAGCTGGGCGTGCCCACCAATGGCATCGCCGAGGCCGTCTTCGCGCGCGCCGAGTCGAGCCACGACGATCTGCGCGCGGCCGCTCAGAAATATCTGGCCGGCCCCGATGGCAGTGTCTCAGTGGATGACAGGACGGCCTTCATCGAAGACGTACGCCGGGCGCTGTGGTGCTCCAAGGTGGTCAGCTATGCCCAGGGCTTCGACGAGATCCGCACCGGCGGGCAGGAATACAACTGGGACATCAAGGTGGCGGAGGCCGCGAAGATCTGGCGAGCTGGCTGCATCATCCGGGCCCGATTGCTGGAACGCATCCGTCAGGCCTATACCGATGATCCGGGCCTGGTGTCATTGATGACCGCCTCGTCGGTCTCGGCGGAGCTGGAAGCCAATCAGGATGCCTGGCGTCGAGTGGTGGTCAAGGCTGCACAGTCGGGTGTGCCGGCCCCAGTCTTCAGCGCCACCCTCGCCTATTACGACATGGCCAGGGCGCCGCGGGTTAACGCCGCCCTCACCCAGGCCATGCGCGACTATTTTGGCTCGCACACCTATGAGCGCGTCGACGACCACGGTCATTTCCATATCGAGTGGACCGGGGATCACAGCGAGACCCGCATCGACTGATCACATGGCCGCTCTGGACCGCTCCGCGCAATAGGCCGCGCTCGTCGCGTCCCGGCCGATCCACCGTCCGACGAGATCCTGCGCCATCGCCGTCCGCCCCTTGTATCGGGCGAGACGGCGATGGCACACGGGGCTCCCATCTGCGAGACGCACGGCAGGATTTTCATCCATCGGGTACAACTTGTTGCGTGACCAAGATTGCACTCGCCATTGCAGGGTCCGAGGCCTCCGGTGGCGCCGGAGCTCAGACTGACATCAAGACCTTCGAGCAGCTGGGCGTCTTCGGCGTGACCTCCCTGACCTGTATCGTCTCGTTCGACCCGAACAACGATTGGGGGCATCGTTTCGTCCCGGTGGACCCACAGGTGATCCATGACCAGATCGAGGCAGCCGTCGCCGTGCACGGGCATATCGACGCGGTGAAGATCGGCATGCTCGGCAGTCCCACCACCATCAATGTGGTGGCTGAGGCGCTGCAGCAATATGACTTTGATCAGGTGATCGTCGATCCGGTGCTCATTTGCAAGGGCCAGGAGGCTGGTGCTGCGCTGGACACCGACAATGCGTTGCGGGCGCAGATCATGCCCTTCGCCACGGTGACCACGCCCAATCTCTTCGAGACCCAGGTGCTGTCCGGCATGGACGAGATCACGAATGTGGCGCAGCTCAAGGACGCTGCCAAGCGCATCCACGATCAGGGTGTCCCCGCTGTGTTGGCCAAGGCCGGCACCCTGTTCAATACCGGTACCGCGCTCGACGTGTTCTACGACGGCTCAACGCTTGAGGTGCTGGAAGTGCCAGCCATCGGCAAGGAACGCGTTTCGGGCGCCGGGTGCACACTCGCAGCCGCCATCACCGCAGAGATCGCCAAGGGCGCCGCTCCTCTCGACGCCGCACGCACGGCCAAGCAAGTGGTGGTCTCATCCATCGAGCACCGGATGCACGGCAACGCGCCCTTCGACTGCGTCTTCCAGGGCTATTACCCCGAACCGGCCCTGGCCACGAGCTGAGTTGTTGCTCCGGGGCACGTGAGCATCTGACGCTAGCCAGGAAGGCCCAGCCGAGCACCGCCAGCTGAAGACCATCCGTGTGAGCGCCCGCCCGGCCTCCAGACGCGAGACCATCCGCGCTGCAGACAGACGCTCAACCCGAAACAAGGCCCACCTCGAGGGGTCGTGTCGCCCGGTGGCCCGCCGGTCATCGGACGACACGTCTCACGGGGTGCTCACGCGATTTCTCGGCCCACCGGCGCGACCAGAAACGACCTCGGGAGGAGTGCGCGACTCGCGCACATTGGATTCTCTGCGCACTGGAGCGCCTCCAATCCCGACTTGGCCTCCACTCCAGTCGTGACCGCGCGCAGCTCCATCCGAAGCTCGTGATCAGGGACTCGGCCCGGCCCCTCGTGCGCTGAGCGCAGCGTCGGGCAGATCCGACCCTGTGACAACCCGGCCCCTGCTACACCCCACACACTGTGACACTCTGTCGACTCTGTCCTAGGGGCCACCGGGCCACTCCGAAGACTGGGTGAGCACTGCCACCGCACGAATCCTGCCTCACGATGGGCCGCTCCCCGGGCCATGCGTCGAATACCAGGCTGGCCCTTGCCGTCGTCCTGCGCGCCGACAGCTGCTCCTCAGCTGGACGTCGGCAGATATGACCGCAGCTGCCGCCGAATCTCGTCGCCAAGGGGCTCCGGGCGCCCGTCGGGGCCCGCATGGACGAGCACCGTGCGCGCACGCACATGCGCGCTGTGGTCGTCAGGATCGATGATGGAGCAACCCAGCGTCAACGAGCTGCTGCCAACGCGCAGCACCCCAGTGCGCATCACATAGGGCTCAGCCTGCCAGCGCAGTTGCTGGCGATACTCGGTGTCCTGCCGGACCACGACCCAGGTGCCCGACACCCGCAACGCGTCATCGCCCATTCCAGCTCGCGCCATCTGCGGTGCCATTTGGGTCGTCGCCTCAACCCTGGCCTCCTGCAGCCAGTCCAGGGTGCGCACATTGTTCACATGTCCATAGCGATCCTGATCGCTCCATCGTGGCTGAAAGGCCGTCTCCACGGCATGCTCGTCGAGCTTCATCGGCGGCAGTGGGCCCCATGGCTCTGCCGGCGCCGAGATCGTGGCCAGTGCGCCACGCTCTCCCTCGGTGAGCTTGCGCACCCGCTGATGCGGGAAGTCGAAGGGACACATCGACGTGGCCGCCCGCACACACAGCTCACCGCGCTGGACCATGCGATATCCCATGATGAAGCGCGCGGCACCGATGCTCGTGGTGCTCAGCTCCACCTCGACGGGTCCGCCGCTCAGATGCATGGGACGCAAGAACTCTGAACGCTGCTTGACCACGACGGAGCCATGGAGCAGCAGCTCCGGGTGGGAGCCGCCCGCCATGAAGCGGGCCCGCGCCTCCTGGGCCAGATCGAGCACCACCACGTTGTTGACATGGCCCTGAGGGTCAAGATCAGACCAGCGCAATGGGATCGTCGCGCGGAATGGCTTCTCAGCCACTATTTCCCACCAGTGAAGGGCGTGAGATCAGACACCGTGTTCTGCGCGTAGAGATCGTCGATGGTCTTCTCATAGCGGGCCAGCACCACCGGACGCTTCACCTTCATGCTCGGCGTCAGCTCACCGGTGTCCTGGGCGAACTCATGATCGAGGATGGCGTAGCGCTTCACAGTCTCCCAGCGATCGAGCCGCTCATTGGTCTTGCGCACATATCTGTCGAGAGACTCCCGGATCTCGGGCAGCTGACTCAACGTGGCGTAGTCCTCGCCGGGATGTCCATGGCGTGAGCCCCAGCGCATCAGCTGATCATGGTCCATCGTGACCAGGGCGACCACATAGGGATGTCCATCGGCCACCGCGACGGCCTGGGAGATATAGGGCACATTCGCCAGTAGGGCGGCCTCGATCTTCTGCGGCGCGACATATTTGCCGTTGGAGGTCTTCATGAGGTCCTTCTTGCGGTCGGTGATCGTGAGATAGCCGTCCTCGTCGAAGTGCCCGATGTCGCCGGTATGGAACCATCCGTCCTCGAAGGCCTCTGCGGTTTCCTGCGGCAGATGATGGTAGCCGTCGGCGACGATCGGACCGCTCAGCATGAGCTCCCCGTCGTCAGCGATCTTCGCGTCGATGCCCGGCGTCACCGGGCCGACCGTGCCGAACTTGGGCTTCTCGGGCAGATTCACTGCGGCGATGGCGGCGGTCTCGGTGAGCCCATAGCCCTCGAGCACGAGAAGTCCGGCGGAGTAGAACCAAGTCTGCACCTGGGTGGACAGCTTCGCCGAACCCGAGATCATGAACCTGATCGATCCGCCGAGGGTGTCGCGCAGCTTGCTGAAGACGAGCCGATCAGCCACGGAATAACGCAGCCGGGCGGGCCACGGAATGTGCTCACCGTTCAGACGGGCGCCACGCGATTCGCGACCCACGGCAAATGCCCAGCGCGCGATGCGTCCCTTGATGCCATTGGGCGGACTCTGGGTGATCACGGTGGATCGGATCTTCTCGTAGATGCGCGGCACCCCGACCATGATGGTCGGGTGGGTCTCGCCCATGCCCTCGACGATGCGATCGATGCGCCCGTCCACCGGCATGACGAAGCCGATCGCCATCTGGGCGGCCAGCAGATCGCGGCCATAGACATGCGAGAGCGGCAGCCACAGATAGACGACATCGCGCTCGTCGATGACGCCACGCCACATGTAATGCATGGCCTCGCCCTGATAGGTCCACGCCCGATGCGGGATCCGCACGCCCTTGGGACGTCCGGTGGTGCCTGAGGTATAGACCAAGGTGGCCAGGGTCTCCGGACGCATCAGATCAAGACGCTCGCCCAGGACCGTGGGGTTGTCCGCGAGATAGTCACGGCCCAACTCATGAAGCCGCGCCCAGGTGACGACCCTGTCCCCGCCCTCGTCGTCATGGTCGGCGGGGCGGTCATCGTCAATGAGCACGATGTGATGCACCTGATCATCAAGCTCGTGCTGGGAGACGATCTTCTCCAGCTGTCTCCAGTTCTCGGCCACCACGACGACCGACTCGGAGTCCTTCACGATGAAGAGCTCGTCCTCGGGCTGCGTATTGGGATAGACGGTTGTCGTCGCCGCTGCGGCGCAAGCGATGCCGAGATCGGCCAGTACCCACTCGATCCGAGTCATGGCGGCGATCGCGACGCGCTGCTCGGCCTGCACTCCCAGGGCGATGAACCCGGCGGCGATCTGGTCAACCTCGTCGGAGACCTGCTGCCAGGTGAGGTCCTTCCACACCTCCGGCTCCTGATGCTGGGGCACCCGATAGGCCACAGCCTGAGGTGTCCGAGCCACCCGCGCCCGGAATGAGGCAGGATAGCTGGGTGGGCAGGCGCTGAGGATCTCCTCGCGAACGCTGTTCATCACATCACCTTTCAAGACCCGGCGGATGCCCTGATCCTATCGACGGCGAGTTCGGCCACCAATGCCCCGCGCCGCAGGCGCCGTCGCTGCGAGCACGGCGTGTTCACTGCTCGCGGACCCCCTGCACCGTGGCTTCGGCGCGGCGTTTGTCCCTTAGAATGCTGTCATGTCCGGCGCAACCGATCCTGTGTGGCTTTCCTCAGACCAGCAGCGGATCTGGCGGAGCTTTCTTGCGGGAGTGGCTCGCATCAACAACCACCTCAACCTCGTCCTGGCCGATTTCGGGCTTGATCTGAATGAATACGAGATCCTCGTGACGCTCTCGGAGGCGGAAGGTCATATGTTGCGCATGTCCGATCTAGCCGGTCGGGTCTTCCAATCACGCTCCCGGCTCACCCACACCGCCAAGCGCATGGAGACACAGGGATTGTTGCGCCGCGAGAGGGCCAATGACGACCGACGAGGGGTGCTGGCGAGCCTCACCGACGAGGGAATGGCCCTGCTCGTCGAAGCGGCGCCCTCCCATGTGAGATCGGTGCGCGAGATACTCATCGACGCCGCCGATCCCGATGACCTGCGAGCGCTCGGACGCGTCATGGACGCCGTACTCAACGTGGCAGACTGAGGCGCGTGAGTGCATCAGTCCAGACCGTTTCCGTCAATGACTTCTCTGACCGCGTAGACGCTCTGCGCGATGAGCTGGGCAGTGATGACTGTCTGGACACATCGACGCTCACCAGGGCCCTCTATTCCACTGACGCTTCGGTCTACCGCGTGGTGCCCACCGTTGTGGCCACGCCCGCCGACGTCGACCAGCTGCGCCAGGTGGTCAACGCTGCTCTGGCCGTGGGACTGCCGATCACGGGCCGCGGGGCAGGCACCAGCTGCGCCGGCAACGCCGTGGGCACCGGAATCGTCATTGACATGCGGCGCCATCTGAACAAGATCCTGTCCATCGATGCCGAGGCGAAGACCGCCACGGTGCAGCCGGGCGTCGTGCAGGACGTCCTGCAGCAGGCAGCGCGACCCTATGGTCTGCGTTTCGGCCCCGACCCCTCGACGAGCAGCCGCTGCACCATCGGCGGCATGATCGGCAACAATGCCTGCGGGCCGCGCGCACTCGGCTATGGGCGCAGCGCCGACAATACGATCTCACTCGACGTCATCACCGGCGCCGGTCAACAGCTGACCATCGGCCCGGGACAGACGAATGCCTTCCCCGCGCTCAACGACCTGGTCGATGCCAATCTGGGCATCATCCGCACTGAATGCGGACGATTCACTCGCCAGGTGTCAGGCTTCTCGATGGAACATCTGCTCCCTGAGAACGGCCGCGACGTCGCGAGATTCCTCTCGGGCACCGAGGGAACACTCGCCATCATGACCCAGGCAACGGTGCGTCTGGTCGCTGACGCCCCCCACAAGATCATGGTGGCGCTCGGCTATCCCACCATGGTGGACGCCGCTTCGGCGACCCCCAAGATCCTCGAGTTCTCGCCCACGGCGATTGAGGGCATGGACAGTCGTCTGGCCGACCTGGTGTCCACACGCCTGGGCCCGTCCGCCGTCCCCCCACTTCCCCGGGGCCAGGGCTGGGCATTCGTTGAGATGGTCGGCGATGACCCGGCTGAACTCGCCGACAAGGCCCAGCGGCTGACCCGCGAAAGCGATTGCCTGGAGGGCTGGGTGATCGACGATCCCGCCCAGGCCCAGCGTCTGTGGGGCATCCGCTCCGATGCCGCCGGTCTCGCTGGCGTCGCCCTGAAGAATCCTGCCTATGCCGGTTGGGAGGACTCCGCGGTTCCACCGGCGGAGCTGGGCGCCTATCTGGCCGATTTCGAGAAGCTGCTCACCGAGCACAATCTCCATGGCCTGCCCTATGGCCACTTCGGTGACGGCTGCCTGCACTGCCGCATCGATTTCCCCTTCGACCAGCCCGGTGGCACCGACCGCTATCACGACTTCATGATCGCCGCCGGCAAGCTCGTCGCCAGCCACGGCGGCTCCATGTCAGGCGAGCACGGCGACGGTCGGGCGCGCAGCGAGTTGCTGCCGCTCATGTACTCCCCCGAGATGATCAAGGTCTTCGGCCAGGTGAAGCAGATCTTCGATCCGAAGAATTTGCTCAACCCGGGCGTGATCGTCGATCCCCGCCCCACCGACGTCGATGTGCGCGTCGCCGAGACGATCGATGCCCCGCTACGCCTGTCCGATCCGCTCTTCACCCGCCATGTGCATCAATGCACCGGCGTGGGCAAGTGCCTGGCCGACTCGACCAAGGGCGGCGGCGTGATGTGCCCGAGCTATCAGGCCACCGGCAATGAGCGGGATTCAACGCGCGGCCGCTCCCATGTGCTGCAGGAAATGATCAATGGCCAGCTGATCACGGGCGGCTGGCACGCCCCCGAGGTGGCCGAGGCGCTTGACTTCTGCCTGGCCTGCAAGGGCTGCCGCCGCGAATGCCCCACCGGCATCGACATGGCCGCCTACAAATCGCGTGTGCTCTATGAGAAGTTCAAGCACCGTCTGCGTCCGATGTCCCACTATGCGATGGGTCATCTGCCCACCTGGGGACGTCTCGTCACGAAGCTGCATGTCGGCGCAGTGGGCAATGTGTTCACCCAGGTGCCCGGACTGCGCACCGTGGTGCGGGCCCTGGCCGGGGTCGACCAGCGTCGTCCGATGCCGAAGTTCCGCAAGGGAGCCTCTGCACGCAAGGACGCCGCCCGGGAGATCGCCCGACGCGAGCCGCAGGGCAAGCCGGTGGCGATCTGGGCCGACTCCTTCAGCGATGCCTTTGAGGGCGATCAGCTGCTCGGGCTCGTGGCCACTCTGATCTCTGCCGGTTATGCGCCCCAAGTGATTGAGCAGGACGCCTGCTGCGGGCTCACCTGGATCACCACCGGGCAGCTTGACGGCGCCAAAGCCCATTTGCGCAAGGCCCTCGATGTGCTCTATCCGATCGCACAATCCGGCACGCCCATCGTCGGCATGGAACCCAGTTGCATGGCCGTCTGGCGTTCCGACGCCGGCGAGCTTCTCGAGGGTGACGAGCGTGTCGCGGAAGTGGCCCACGCCACGCGTACGCTGGCCGAGCTGCTGGCCGAGACCGACGGCTGGACCCCCCCGGACCTGTCCGGGCACACGATCGTGGCGCAGCCGCACTGCCATCAGTCCTCGGTGCTGGGCTGGGCCGCTGACCAGAAGCTGCTGGAGGCGACCGGCGCCACCGTGGTCACGCTGGGTGGTTGCTGCGGCTTGGCCGGCAACTTCGGGGTCGAGAAGGGTCACTACGAGGTCAGCGTGAAGGTGGCCGAGCATGATCTGCTGCCCGCCATTGACGCCGCCGGACCCGATGCCATCCTGTTGGCCGACGGCTTCAGCTGCCGCAAGCAGATGAAGGACCTGCGTGGTCGCCAGGCGCTCACCCTGGGTGAGCTGATCGCCGCGCATCTTTAGACACAGGGCGTGGGCGTTGAGCGCATGGCTCTGCGGCGCTCAACGTCTCCCCGCGCTCAAAGCATGGTGACGGCGGGTCCTTGCCTGACCAGCAGGGACCCGTCATCAGTACCGATCAGGCGAGCAGCCGAGGCCGAGTGCGCTCAGCCTCTGGTGTGGCGGGCCAGCAAATATTTCACATCGGGATCGGCTCCGCGGAACGCCCGGTAGCCGGCCATCACATCCACCGAACCGCCCGGCGCCAGCACCTCCCGACGGAATTTCTCTCCTGCAGCACGATTGAGCCCGCCCTGCTCATCGAACCAGGCACTCGCGTCGGCGTCGAAGACCTCCGCCCAGAGATAGGCGTAGTAAGCGGCGTCATAGCCCCCGGCCCAGATATGACTGAAATAGCGGGTGCGATAGCGCGGTGGCACGAGCACGAAATCAACCCTCCGCTCGTCGAGGGCCTGATGCTCAAAGGCGTCGATCTGACCGGGCTGAGTGGGCAGCTGCTCAGGCGATGTGGCATGCCAGGCCTGGTCGAGCTGCATGGCCGCCACCAGTTCCAGATCGTCGAAGCCGATGTTGCCCTGGTCTGTGCCCACCAGAGCACCGACGAGATCGTCGGGCAGCGGCGCACCAGTCTGCCAATGCCGTGCGTAATGGGAGAGCAGCTCGGGATCGCGGGCCCATCGCTCGTTGACCTGGCTGGGGAACTCCACATAATCGATCGGGGTGTCGGTTCCTGCCAGAGAGGGATAGCGGCTCTCCGCGAAGAGCCCGTGCAAGCAGTGCCCGAACTCGTGGAAGCAGGTGATGACCTGGTCCCAGCTCAGCAGCGCCGGCTGACCCTCGCTGGGCCGTGCGACATTCGTGTTCAGGGTGACGACGGGCTTCGCTCCGGTGAGCTGGTCACCGGAGACCAGATCGGTCATCCATGCCCCGCCCTGCTTGGTGGGACGTGCCCATGGGTCGAGCAGCAGCAGACCCAGGACTGATCCGTCCTCATTGTGCACCTGGTAGACGCGCACATCGGGCGTATAGCCGGTCAGGCCCTCGCGGGCCTCGACGGTGATGCCATAGAGGCGCCGCGCCGCCTCGAAGACGCCCTGGGTGAGCACCTGCTCAAACTCGAAATAGGGACGCAGCGCCTCATCGTCAAGCTCGGCCTGCGCTCGCTCTCGGGCAGCCACCCACGTCCAATCCCAGGGGCCGAGCTCCTTGCCGACGGCGAGATCGGTGAACACCTCCCGCAGCCGCAGGGAGTCCTCGCTCGCCTGGTGCATGGCCAGCGTCGAGAAGGGATCGAGCAGACCACGGATCGCCGCCACCGTCTTGGCGCAGCCTCCGTCGGCAACATAGGCGGCATGACTGGCATAGCCCAGCAGACTTGCTCGGTCGGCCCTCACTCGGGCGAGCTGTACGACCAGGCTCCCCGTCTCATTCTCGCCAGTGGCGCCCCGGGCCATCGAGGCCTCGAAGATGCGCCGACGCAGCTCCTGGTGTGACGCGGTGGCCAGCCACTCCTGGTTCGTGGTGTTCACCAACTCCAGCAGCCAGCCCTCCTCGTCACGGTTCTGGGCGGCTCGGGTGGCCTGATCGAGCTGCTCGTCGGTGAGGCCGTCCAGCAGTTCACGGCTCGTCACATGCACGGCGGCCTCATTGCGTCCGGCAACCACTCGCTGACCGAACTGGGCCTCAAGCCGGGCGATTCTGGCGTTGAGCACACGCAACCGCTCCTGGTCTTCGGGTGACAGTGCCACACCAGAGCGCCGGAAGCCGCGAAGACGCTCGTGCAGCCACCACGAGACCTGCTCATCACCCGGTTCGATACCACTGTCGACGGCGTCGGCAAGATCCTTTACGCGTGCGTAGAGTCCGGCATCGAGCATGATCGCGTCATTGTGGGCGGCCAGCTCGCTGGAAAGACGCTCTGCCACGATGTCGAACTGCGGCGAGGTGTCCGCATCGCGCGTGGTGAAGAAGGCATTCGTGATTCGGGAGAGCGGCAGGGCGGCGCGCTCCCAGGCGTCAATCGTATTGGTGACGGTGGCCGGTTCGGGGTTGTCAACGATCAGCCTCAGCCCCGACAGCTCCGCCGTCATGGCCTCGGCCACGAGTCGCTCATAGTCGTCGGGCCCGAGGGCGGTGAAATCGGGAAGCTGGAACTCTGGCTGCAGCGGCAATGAGGAACTCACCCCTCAATCAAACACCCCCGGTCCCCGCGAGAACAGCCGCGTCTAGACTATCGGCCATGCCGACGCTGGGCCTCACCGAAGCCATCCGCACCATGCCCGACGGGACGGTCAAGCAGGTCAATCCGCTCTCGGGCGTGGAGGTGTGGACGGTTCCGGGGCGCGGCAACCGGCCAATCTCCCATCCCGTGACCAATCCCACACCGCTGTCCCCGGATGACTTTTCCCACAGTTGCGCCTTCTGCTCCGACCGGATGGACGAGACCCCACCCGAGAAGGCCCGCCGGGTGCGAGGCGCTGACGGCTGGGAGACGCTCAGCGGGGTGTTGCCAGAGCATGCCCACGACACCGTCGCCGAGTTCCGGCGCATCCCTAATCTCTTCGAGATCGTCGGCTATCCCTATTGGGTGGCGAACTACGATTACAAGCCCACTCCAGCAGCCATGGCCCGCTATCGCGCCTACCGCAAGGATCCCGCCGGACGCGAGCATCTGCTCGCAATCAGCCGCACCAAGCTCGCGGCCTCGGGACTGGCGCCTGCCCAGGTGAGGGCGACGCCCGAAGATGATCTGCTTGATGACTCCATCGGCTTCTTCGCCGGTGGCCATGATGTGATCGTCGCACGCCGCCATTTCATCGATGGGGCGACCGAGAGCTCGCAGCTCGCCGGGTCGGGATCGTTGACGCCACAGGAGCATGCCGAGTACATGCGCTTCACGGTGGACACCCTGGCCGATCTGTACCGGCAGAATCGCTATGCCCGCTATGTCGCGGTTTTCCAGAACTGGCTGCGCCCTGCCGGGGCGTCCTTTGATCACTTGCATAAGCAGCTGGTGGCCATCGACCAGCACGGCACCCAGGCGGCCGGTGAGATCGAGCGGCTTCGGTCGAATCCGAATATCTACAATGACCTGCTGCTGGGCACGGCTGTGCAACACAATCTGGTGATCGCTGAAAACGACTCGGCGATCGTCTTCGCCGGATTCGGGCACCGTTATCCCACGCTGGAGATCTATTCGAAGTCGCCGGTGTGCGAACCCTGGAATCAGTCAGCCAAAGAGATCGACGATATGTCGGCGCTGGTGCACGCCTGCCACGCCGCCACCGGGGTGGACGTGCCCTCGAACGAGGAATGGCATCATCGGGCACCCGATATGGACGTGCCCATGCCCTGGCGCATCAACCTGAAGTGGCGCGTCTCCACGCTGGCTGGTTTCGAGGGGGGCACGAAGATCTATCTCAACACCATCGACCCCTGGCATCTGCGCGACCTGGTGGTGCCTCGGCTGCACGCCCTGCGTCGGGCCGGGAAGCTGGCCGACAACATTCTGCTCGACATCGAATGTCCGGCACAGTACAACTCGTTGATGTACAACCCCTTGCTTCAGCGCCGCGACGCCATCGGGCGGCCAACCGGCCCGACGCGCTGACAGCTCACTCCTCCCGTCGGGCTGTGTGGCTGTCCGACAGGGCTCTTTACTGGTGGCACCGGTCGGTGTATCCCATATCTGGCTGCTCAACCGATGCGACGCGCGCGACGATGCGCCGGGTCCACCTCGATGAGCTCTCCCTCAGTGAACTCTGACGCCGCCGGATAGCCGGCGAGCAGCGGGATTCCCCTCCGGGCGGCGATGATCGCACCATGCCCCGAGTCACCGCCACGCAGGGTGATCACCGCCAGACAGCGCTCCAGATCGGCGGTGGCCGCCGTCAACGCGTCCAATTCGGGCATCACCCAGATGCCCGTCGCCAACTCCTGCGCCCAACGAAGGGAGGCCCCGGTAATCGCCGAGAGCACCATGCGGGCAATGGAACGCACGTCCTGCCCTCGCTCGCGCAGATAGGGATCGCTGAGCTTGTCGAAGGTGGCGCCCATGGCGTTCATGGTTGTGCCGATGGCACTCACCGCGCTGGTACCCCTGGTGATCGCTGCGGCGATCGGCGTGAGGACTGCTGGATCGTTGAGTAGGGCCTCCTGGGCGGAGAAGATGGCCGCGAAGGGTCCCCCTTGGTGGTCCTCAAGGTAGCCGGCAACATGGTGTCGAGCCTGGTCAAACCGGGCCTGCTCGATGGCGGGGGTGCCCGCCGCATAACCGTGGGTGTCGGGATCGGCCCGCACGATCCGCGCCGGGCCGCGGATGACTCGGCCCTCGGCCTGCGCCGCGGGCCGACTCTCCTGCGCTAATGGGGTTGAGGGGCTATCTGCGCCCGCCAGCCGCCCATCCGGGCTTGCGGCAGCTCCCGACGACGGGGATGACGAGGAGGACGGCACCGCACCCGCATCCCCAAATTGGCTGGCGGCGAGTTCGTCGAGCCGGCGCCGGGCGAGATCTCGCTCGGCGCCGCTCGCCGTGAGATGCATCACCTGCCCGGCACGCAGCTGAAGGGCGGCCAGCGAGGAGACGCTGCGGGCGTCGACCGGCCCCGCTCCGGTGGAGGCATTGGAAATCATCACGCGGGCATCGACCCGGGCCAGGGCCGAGACCAGCGTGGCCGCGGGCCGCGCGTGCAGGCCGTTCGGATTGGTCATCGTGTAGTCCCACGCGAGTCGTTCCGTCGGCGCCTCGGCGCTCCTCCCCTCTGCCGATCCACCATCGTGATGGCCACCGCCCCCGGAGGCAGTCCCGAGATCCTTGTCGGCGCCCGCTCCGTCAATTCTGACGGGGCGCGTCGCTGAACTGGGCCGGCTCTGCGAATCTGCGTTGTCGGAGCCCGGAACTATCCCCGCGCCGGCACTCAAGTCTGTGTCCGCGTCCATCCCCATGGTCGAATCCACCTGCGGATCAGGAGCGCCAGCTGCGGGTCTCCCGGAATCGGAGTCCTGGCCAGCATCAGACAGCTGCTCCTGCTTCGCCTTCAGCGACTGTCGCGCCTCCGCGTCGACTTCGCCCAGGGCCGCTCCCCCGGCAGCAGTCACCACGGCTGTCACCAGTCCCTCGACCAGGGGTGCCGATGAGATCGTCACCTTGGCCGCCAGATCGGGATCAACGAACTCAAGGGCCATCTGGGCGCTGAGCAGCGCCGATCCCAGATCGACAAGCACCAGGACGCCATCCGCCTCGGACAGATCCTCCAGCGCTGCCGAGACGGCGGTGGCGTCGGTGCCGAGCGAGCCGTCATCAAGTCCAGCGGCAATCCGGATGGGCGGACGCTGCTCCTCGGGAACCATCTGTTCGGCCAGTTCCACCGCCGCCTCAGCCAAGGCCCGACTGTGTGAGACCACGAGCAGTGCGATCATCGATTCCTCCGATCAGGCCAGGGTGCGAGCCGCGGACTCCACGAGCATGGTCACGCTCGCCGCTCCCGGATCAAGATGACCCTTGCTGCGCTCCCCCAGATATGACGCCCGACCACGGCGCGCGACCATGTCGATGGTCGAATCGCGACCGTTGCGGGCAGCGTCCTGGGCATCGTGCAGGGCGGCGCTCAGCTCGGTTCCGGCACTGGCGTCGTCCTCGAGTCTTTCGGTCGCCGGAGCAAGGGCGTCGACCATTGTCTTGTCGCCCACTGTGGATTTACCCCTGGCCATCACCCCGTCAACACCGGCGCGGAAGGCCTTGGCCAAGCTCGCCGTGTCCAGTGCGCTGCCTTCGGGAAATGCCGAGGCCATGCGAAGAAAGAGGGTGCCATAGAGCGGTCCGGCGGCACCGCCGACGGTGCTCACGAGCGTCATCCCGACTTTCTTGAGGTAGGCGCCGGCATCGTTGAATTGGCTCGGGTCAAGCGCGACGACAGCCTTCATGCCGCGCTCCATGTTGAACCCGTGATCGGCATCGCCGATCTCACGATCGAGATCGGTCAGCGCCTGGGAATGCTCTGCGATCGTCGCGGCATAGTCGTTCAACCAGCCAGCGATCTTGTCCACTGCGGTGGTCGACATCAGTTACCCCAGCTCATGCCTGGGGTGCTCACCGGCGCGTCCCACAGGCGCACGAGTTCATCGTCGGCCTTGAGCAGGGTCAACGAGCAACCGGCCATGTCGAGGGATGTGATGTAGTTGCCCACCAGATTGCGCTCGACGGTGACGCCCTTGGCCGCCAACAGCGGCTGGATCTCGCCATACATCAGATAGAGCTCGATCAGCGGAGTCGCGCCCATGCCGTTGACCATGGCGATCACCGGCCCGGTGAAATCAAGGTCAGCCAACACGGGATCGACCAGCTCCGCAGCGATCTGGGCCGCGGTACCCATCTTGACGCGCTTTCGGCCCGGTTCGCCGTGAATGCCGATGCCGAGTTCCATCTCGTCGTCAGCCAGCTCAAAGCTGGGCTTGCCTGCGGCAGGGACGGTGCACGGAGTCAGAGCGCATCCATAGGAGCGACCGCTGGCGATGACGCGCTCGGCCAGTGTCTTGAGCGAGGCAAGATCCTGACCCTCCTCGGCGGCCGCGCCGACGATCTTCTCAAGCAGCACGGTGAGCCCGACACCGCGACGGCCAGCCGTGTACAGCGAATCCTCCACCGCGACATCGTCATTGACGACCACGGACTCCACGTCAATGCCATCGGCTTGGCTGAGCTCTGCGGCCATGTCGAAATTCATGACATCACCGGTGTAGTTCTTCACAATGTGCAGGACACCGGCTCCGGCATCCACCTGCTTCGCAGCCTCAACCATCTGGTCAGGCACCGGAGAGGTGAAGACCTCCCCGCAACATGCGGCATCGAGCATGCCCGGCCCCACATAACCCGAGTGCAGTGGCTCATGTCCCGAGCCACCGCCGGAGATCACCGCCACCTTTCCCTTCCGTGTCGGGGCGGCGCGGTAGACGATCTTGTTCTCAAGATCGACGCGCTGGCTGTCTGGGTGCGCAAGAGCCACGCCCTTGAGAGAGTCGACGACTACATGCTCGGCATCATTGATGAGCTTCTTCATGGCGCCAGTCTGTCAGTGTCGTCTGACAGCAACAACACCAGGGTCGACAGGCGTGCCACAGGTGTGTGGCGGCGAATATTACTGCGGTTATGAGCCGATCACACACGAGGATGAGCATCCCGCCACCACGGTCGCGGCGTGTAGGGAGATGTCTGGGTGCGTGGTGAGATGCGACGCGCCAGAGCAGATATCGGGTGCGAGCCAGCTCAGCTCACACCCGATATCAATGTCGTCCAGTCGCGGGTCAGTCGCGGGTCAGTCGACGGTAGCGGCTGGCATGGGGACGCGAGGCCTCCTCGCCAAGCCTCGAGATCTTGTTGGTCTCGTAGTCGGCGAAGTTGCCCTCGAACCAGAACCACTGGGGATCATTGCCGTCCTCGCCTTCGCCCTCCCAGGCGAGGATGTGAGTGGCCACGCGGTCGAGGAACCAGCGATCGTGGCTGATCACCACGGCGCAGCCCGGGAACTCCAGCAGGGCGTCTTCCAGGCTCTGTAGGGTCTCCACGTCGAGATCATTGGTCGGCTCGTCCAGGAGCAGCATGTTGCCGCCCTGCTTGAGGGTCAGCGCCAGATTCAACCGGTTGCGTTCCCCGCCGGACAGGACGCCGGATGGCTTCTGCTGATCTGGACCCTTGAAGCCGAAGGCCGCCACATAGGCACGGCTCGGCTCCTCGAAGTTACCGACCTTGATGTAGTCAAGCCCATCGGAGACGACTTCCCAGACATTCTTCTCGGGATCGATTCCCTCACGGCCCTGGTCGACATAGCTGATCTCGACCGTCTTGCCCACCTTGAGCTCACCACTGTCGGGGGTTTCTTCCCCGACGATCATCTTGAACAGCGTGGATTTGCCGACGCCGTTCGGGCCGATGACTCCCACGATGCCGGCACGCGGCAGATCGAAGCTCAGACCGTTGAACAGCACCCGGCCGTCGAAGCCCTTGTGCAGCTTGGTTGCCTCGAGCACCTCGGCGCCGAGTCGCTTGCCTGCAGGGATGTTGATCTCGCCGGTGTCGAGCTTGCGGGAGCGCTCGGCCTCAGCCGCCAGCTCCTCGTAACGGGCTAGACGAGCCTTGTTCTTGGCCTGACGGGCCTTGGGGCTTGACCGCACCCACTCGAGCTCCTTCTCCAGGATCTTGGCGCGCTTGGCGTCCTTCTGACCCTCGATCTGGAGACGCTTGCGCTTGGTCTCCAGGTAGGTGGAGTAGTTGCCCTCATAGGGAAAGAGACGCCCTCGGTCGACCTCGCAGATCCACGAGACCACATTGTCGAGGAAATACCGGTCGTGCGTCACGCACAGCACGGCACCCGGGTAGGCCTTCAAGTGGGCCTCCAACCAGTTCACCGACTCGGCGTCGAGATGGTTGGTGGGCTCGTCAAGGAGCAGCAGGTCAGGTTGCTCAAGCAGCAGCTTGCACAGGGCGACGCGCCGCCGCTCACCACCGGAGAGCACGGAGACGGGAGTATCGGGCGGCGGGCACTGGAGCGCGTCCATGGCCTGCTGCAGCTGGGAATCGATATCCCACGCGTTGCGGGCGTCGAGCTGTTCCTGCAACTCGCCCATCTCGGGCAGCAGGGCGTCATAGTCGGCGTCGGGATTGGCCATCTCAGCCGAGATCTCGTTGAACCGGGCGAGCATCCCCTTGAGATCGGCGACCGCCTCCTCGACGTTCTCGAGCACGGTCTTGTCCTCGGTGAGAGGCGGCTCCTGCTGCAGCAGTCCCACAGTGGCGTCCTTGGCCAGATAGGCCTCGCCGTTGTTGATCGGCTCGAGGCCGGCCATCACCTTGAGCAGAGTAGATTTTCCGGCCCCATTGGGTCCGACGACACCGATCTTGGCGTCAGGATAGAACGACAAGGTGACACCGTCGAGAATGACCTTCTCACCGACGGTCTTCCTGACATCGTGCATCTGATAGATGAATTCAGCCATATGGGCCCGTGGTTCCTTCGCTCGCAACTTGTGAAATGGCTGCGCCCGAAACCGTCCGAGCGCGCACGATCCAACATCGCGCACGGGCATGTCCGACGACGAAGACTGGAAAGCACGCGGGCAGATGCCGGCGCTGCAGCTTCCAGTATGCCAGCGCCGCCATCTCGGGTCATTTCCTTGGGCCCGCTATGGGTTCACGCCGCAGGCTCGGCAAGGTCGTCGCCCACGCTCACCAAGGAATCAGCGCCCTCATCGGGATCTTGTTCACAGTCCTCGGGGCCAACCTCAACCTGCGGCGAGGCTGGGGCAGCACTCAGGCGTTCATTGCGCGTGAATTGGCTGGTACCCCGGGCCAGGTCATGACCCACTGATTGTGCCTCGAGCACGAGTCTCTCGTGGCTCTGCCCATCCTGCCCGATCCAGCGTCGCGCCCGAAGACGCCCAACCACCACCACGGCATCGCCCTTGTGAATGCTGGCACGCACATTCTCGGCGGTGCGGTTGACCGCTTGCACCGTGGTCCAGACCGTTTCGCCGTCGGTCCATTGCCCACTGCGTCTGATCCTTGGCGTCGAGGCAAGCCTGAACGAGGCGAAGCTGTAACCATCGCCTGCGGTGTAGTCGACCTCGGTGCCGACATTTCCTGCCATGCTGATCGCCGTATCCATCGTGAATCCCCATCCCGGGTGCGCACACCCCTCGAGCGACCGCCGTACGTCACCAATACGTGCCCGCACAGGCGATCCTTGGGTCCGACGCCCAGGAATGAGCCGCCGGATGTACTGGGACTGTGGCCGCGCACGCCAGAAGCTTCCGCCTCGGCAGGGATCTGTGGATGACAGAGACGGAGCGCGCTCGCCCCGGTGGACAACGCGCTCGCGCGGACACGGCTCGACTGCCAGTCGCTCGTGACCGGGCGGATCGCACCCACCGGCGCACCGCTATGTGTCCCTCACCAAGCAGTCACGGCAATTCGCATTTGTGAGCGAGTATCACTTGGGCATCCCCAGACCGCATCCAGGATTGTCTTCTGCCCCCCTGCCGCACTGCGGCTTCCCCTGCCTCGCCGGTCCGCCGTTCCCATCTCATCTCACCGCCGGGACACCGGCGTGGAATCACCGGGACAGAAGATCGATGAAGCCGTCGGCAAGCTCAAACAGGCTACGTTGCACGGCAAGGCTGGCTCGCCAGTCGCCGGGGACCTCCAGGGAATGATTGGCGTCGGCCACATCGACCCAGCTGACGCCGAGCTCGTCGAGCTCACCGTCGCAGTCACCCTTGCGGCCGATGCGGGCGCGTGGCGCGCCGTGCCCAGCCGTCCAATGCGGGTCAGCACCACCACCGGCGATCAGCGCCGGGCCGTGGTATTCCACGAGCGCGGCACGGACCTCCTCCACATCGAGCAGTGGCGTGAGCCAGATGCCGCACCAACCGTTGGCACTCGCCGCGGACGCCGCGCGCGAGCCCATGGACTTGGCCACCACCATCGTCTGGTCGGCATCGGGGGCATCCTGGTCCAGGAGCTCCAGCGCTCGGGCGATCACCGCGTCCTGGTTGGTCTGCGCACTCAGATCCCACTGAGCCTGCTGCACCCACCAGCCATGTTGATGGCCGATGGCGCTGATCCAGTTGAGCAGCGGACGATCACACGAATAGCGCACCCCAGGAATCACCAGCATGCGCCGGGCGACATGCCTGGGCACGTCGTCGGAGCGCCAGTACGGCTTGGTCGTGATCCTCTCGCCATCAACGTCTGAGAACACAGAATCCTGACTCATCGGTCTCCCTCACGGTGTCAACAAATCGCAGCAACCCCACTATCGCGTCAATGCCATCGCTGCCCCGAGGCAACCGGCTGGGCATCCGCCCGATGTGGCGGCAACACCGGCGCGCCACTCGGCGGCGGGGCCTGGGGCGGCAGGCCCCGTGACTTGAACGGGCGTCGCGGACGGATCCGTCGGAGCAGCCGCATCAGGGCCGCACCAATATTGTGCAGGGTCCAATTCGACGGCTTGATGTGGAGACCGTCGGTGTCGCTGAGCGCCGTGGCCCGATTGTCGCGAATGAGGGCAAGCAGCTCCCGCGATCGCAGCTCACCGGTGAGATCGAGCGTTCCCCAGGTGACCGAGGCCCGTAGATAGGCCAGCTCGATCATCGCACGCTGAACTCTCAGCGTCGCGGCCAGGGTGCGAGGTCCGCGCAAAAGTCCCGCAGCCAGCAGCTTGACGCGTCGGAAGAAACCGGAGAACACATAGGGGTCGCGAGGGTTCAGCCAGCCCTCGCGCACGAAATCCGTGAGCCGCTGGCCCACAAGACGCCCTTCGGAGCGCAGATGGATGAAATATCGGATGAGCAGCCCGATCACGGCGCTGGTCCCAAAGATGATCAGAAAACTCATTGCCGCGCCGCTGTCATCACCGAAGAAGAGGCTCGAGCCGTTGAAGAGCATGTGCAGGGTCGCGGCGCACAGATATCCGGCCAGGGGCGCCACGATGCGCACCCATTTGCTGCGGTTGCGCATCGCCAACGCCACGCCGATGCCGGTACACGTGGTGAACAGGGGATGCCCCCACCAGGTGAGCAGTCCTCGCTGCAGGAACATGGTGTTCAGAGCGGCATTGGGATCTTGGCCATAGACCATGGCGGCGGCGACATAGGTCTTCAGGTAATAGGTGATGTTCTCGGTGGCGGCGAAGGCCATCGCCGACAGACCCGCCAAGGTGACCACTTGGATGGCGCTCACCAACCGGCGTCGTACGAGGATCGCAAGCAGGATCAGCACCGTGCCCTTGGCGAACTCCTCGACGAAGGGGGCCACATAGATGGCGGCCTTCGTGCTAGCCGTCTCGTCGAGGGCCCCGTCGCCCAGCAGACCTGCGAGCCAGCTGTTGACATAGATCGCGAAGTAGACCGCGACGGCGGCGCCCCAGAACACGCAGACGGCCTTGAGGAGGACGCCGGTGCGATGAATGCGGTCGATCAGGAAATACAGCACCAACCCGATGGACAACGAGATGAGGGCCAGCTGAGCGCATTTGACCACGGCCTCGTTGAACTGGGCGACAGTTGGCTCGGCTCGCTGTCCCGCTTTTTCCGTGGCCTGGGCCACGGAGGCAATCGTGTCGGTGCGGAACATCAAATAGACGCGCCACAGCAGGACGACGCACAGCGGGAAGAAGGCCACGGTGACCCATGTCACCGGACGGCGAATGGCCGCGCGAACGCGTCCTCGTCCTGGCACCTTTGGTGCGGGCAGACCGACAAGCCTGCGTTCGCGGCGCTCGATGACATCCGAGCTCAAAAGTGACGTGGGCACTTTCTCACCCTACTTGTCCGCGCTTTGCGTCTGCTGTCAGAACATCCGCTGCCGGAAGATGGGCGGCCCGGGTGGGAATCGAACCCACGCGCGACAGATTAGAAGGCTGCTGTAATGTTCTTCTCGCTACCTGCTTCACCGCCAGCGGGCACACTACGGGCACATCAGAACATCAGTTTTCACCTTCAAAGGAGGCACCGTGCAGGGCGCACAGGTCAGGAACCGCGCAAAAACAGACCCCAGCTATCGCCGAGGTCAGCGCCAGTGGCAGGTGCGCTGGCGCGACAGCGATGGCATCCAGCGAAAGAAGTCCTTCCAGTGGAGGAAAGACGCCGACGCCTTCGCGGGCCGTATTGTCGTGGCGCCAACCCTGTCCGATCACGGGCACACGGTCGAGTCTTTCTTTCCGACCTGGTGGGCATCGAAGCAGACCACGAGCGAGGGGCATCGCAAGAATCTCGCGGGACTCTTCGAGGCATACATCTGGCCACAGTGGGGCCAAGTGCGCTTGTCGGACATCACCCCGAGCGACGTCGCTCAGTGGATCGGATGGCTCGCCGGGGCGCGGACTGGATCCATTGCCCGGCGAGCCGCCGCCGAGCTCTCCGACATGTGCGCCCTAGCCCAAAGGGATGGGCTGCTCTCATCCAATCCTTGCGTCGGGGTGCGACGCCCCCGGACGGAACGCCGCCCCCAGATCTTCCTCTCGCGAAGCGAGCTTGAGGAGGTCGCCGTCAAGATGGAGCAGGGCCACGACCCGGCGGATGCCCTGGTGGTCCGCACTCTTGGCTTCACCGGGATGCGGTGGGGTGAGCTCGTGGGGCTGCAGGTGCGCGATCTCGACAAGGCTCGGCGTCGCCTGCGGCTCCAAAGGACGGTCACCGAGATCAGTGGACACAAGGAGCTGAAGGACTTCCCGAAGTCGGGTGACCGTCGCGAAATCGTGGCCCCGGTCGTGTGGGATGAGCTGCTCACGCTATCGGACGGGCGCGAGGGTTCGGAGCCCCTTTTCCCTGCTCGACGCGGTGGCGTGCGAAGCCACAGCCGCTTCCACGATCACTGGCGGAGATTTGTCCAGGCAGACGGCTGGCCGACCCTGCGCATTCACGACCTGCGTCACACTGCGGCCTCACTCATGATCGCCTCCGGTGCAGACGTCAAGATGGTGCAAAGGCAGCTAGGACACAAGACCGCCGCAATGACGCTCGACCTCTATGGCGCCCTCTGGGACAAGGGACTGGACGCTCTTGCCGAGCGCATGGAGGCCCAAGGCCTCTAGCTCGTCTAGGGAAGCGCCGCGCGTGCAGCTGCGACGGTGATTGCCTCCCGGAAAGTGATCCAGATTGATAGAGCATTCCCCTTGACAAGATGAATACTCGGGCCATAGAATTGAGTCACCGGAAGGGGAAGC